>Ga0123354_10006330_pt1 | contig 17561 bp, 9 predicted proteins | sample TergutLab28metaG_2_FD_97872 | JGI IMG/M metagenome (GOLD analysis project Ga0123354, IMG submission 97872) | Labiotermes labralis P4 segment gut microbial communities from Petit-Saut dam, French Guiana - Lab288 P4 | ecosystem: Host-associated > Arthropoda: Insects > Digestive system > Gut ...
TGACCTCACGAGGCTCACGAGGCTGAGTGGACCCCGTTCCAGACCCACTACTACTCAGAAAATCTGGTAGCGCCGGGGATCGAACCCGGGACCTCTGTATCTGTAGCCAGAAACTCTGACCTAGTGTACTTTATTGTATTCATTAGTACTTGCCTGTTCCAGTAGCCGCGCAGTCTAAGGCGTAGGTCTACGGCCGCTCACCTGCTGAGATTGTGGGTTCGAATCCCACCGGGGGCATGGACGTTCGTCTGTTGTGAGCGTTGTGCTTTGTTGTCAGGTAGAGGTCTCTGCGACGAGCTGGCCACTCGTCCAGAGGAATCCTACCGACTGTGGTGCGTCGTTGTGTGTGATATAGAAACCTCAAGAATGAGGAGGCAATGGCCCGCTTTGGGTCGCGGCGGCACAGGAAAAAAAATCTTGATTACTTGACAATTACTGGATAATTCTAAACTTCGGAACTACGTATAGACCCCGTAGCTGGTTGATGAGATAGAAAGCATAGCGGTAATATATTATGATGATAATTCTGCGCGAGTCGTGTATTTTTTTTTTAAATCGGTAAACCATTGTGAATTGGGCTTGCTTTAAAATGTAAGATTCGCCTTGTGACACAGGTTACAATAAAATGCTGCGACTTTATTTGGTGAACGTTGTGACAAGCCGCTAACTGATGGCTGTGAAAACGGCTTCGTTTTTCATACGGGTGTTTCATTTCTTGTACTGTTTGTGTATTTTTTGGCGAGTCTGATTTCCTTTGTCCACCCCTGCGCGCCTAAACCAGGTGTGAAGCTCAATCATTAATTTAGGACGTCGTGTCTCTCCATTAATGAACTCAAATTAAGTTGACACCTTTTTTTTTCGAACGACGATATTGTTATCCGACAGAGCGCGTCTTGTCTTAACAGCGCGCTGCCGGATTATCGATCATCTGCATTACTGCCCGTTTAAAAAACGTTATCTCTCTTTTGGGTTTCTTCCAAATTAGAGAAATTTCTGTGTCACAAACAATAAACATTAGTGGATCGGAAAAAAAAGGCGTTTGACAGTAACATGTATTATCTTTTCGTAGTATTTTGTCAGAAAAGTGTGAAATTGTAAAACTGTAGGCAGGGTTTCGTAATTTATGCCTCTCAAGAGACGAGAAAATAAAATGGAGAAAATCTGAAATTGCAATCATGCAGAAAACTGTGCAAATTTCGTGTGTAGTGTGATTTTTAGGATAGTTTTCCACGCTTCTCATACCGAACTCTTGACACTTTAATTATCTTGTGCATTCCTTAAACACTGCAAAGACATTTCACAGAATTAAAAGGCAATACATATTTCGCTGTCTCGCCATATTGGTGTGTAACATTATAGACAAATATCTTATAAGATTAAGACATTTTCGTACAGATATTAGTCCCCTGCATTTAAGAAAATAATTATGCGCCTGCGTAAGGGTAAATAAGTATCGCATTTCTCTCTTTTAAAACTGGCAGCATAACAAGTGATCGCACGGGACCCAATCTGATATAACCACCTTCTAGTTCACAATTTCTCATTTTGTGAAAGTAAATTACCGTAAAATTTCGCGCAGTGACGCTTGAAAACACTTTGCAGTGCAGTGTATGTAGGCTGTATCAGATATGTAGAGAAGTTTGTAATCTGATTTAGAAGGATAAAGGTAAGCAAGCACACTTCCCACTCACCATCTTGTGATACAGTGCCGTGTATCAACGTTTCCCAGTCCCACTGGTAGTCTACACATTTGGCCTTCCCGTGTTATGAACGAGATTCTTGCACCAAGGACACCGTCAGTAATAAATCAATCTTGTCTTTTATTGTGTATTTCAGTTGTGGTCATGTCTAAATTACCATGGATAATATAAACTAACAAAAGAAGGAATTTTTAAATAAAGGTTAAGGTCGACCCGTGACATGCCAGTGCAGACGCACAGAGGAAGTAGAGCCATGGCTCTACTTGTTATTAATTTCGACGGTAGCTGGGAGTAGTCAACGCCACGCCTCGGCCACTTCACCCACCGGAAAGAGACCCGGTACCCATTTTATGGGATGCTGGGTGGCCCCACGGGCCGGCCTGGACGGATATGAAGAAGGGAAAAATTTTCTCCCCACCGGGGCTCGAACTGTCTAGCCTGTAGCTAGGCGCTATACCGACTACGTTTACCCGGCCTCTTTCTTAAGTAAACCCCAGGATAAAAAGAGTTAAAATAAATTTGTCATCTCATGTGTTTGGTCTGGCAATTGTTTACTACCGCTAGTAGTACAGGGGTGCTGATAAGTCCTTAGCCCGACCAGGAAGGAAACAAGCTAATGTTTCTGTCAGAATGGCGTGAATTTCCTTCAGCGCCTTGCCTTGCAGGAAAAGAAATTTGATGACAGCTCGCGTCTCGATTTTGTTGGAATCTCGCGCGTCCCTGACATGCTTCCGAGCTTGTTTCCTTCCTGGTCGGGCTAAGGACTTATCAGCACCCCGGTATTACTATTGCTACTACTACTGCTTGTTATCAACTTTATACACGTTTTTCTTACAATTATAGACCTGAAACAAAGCAGCTGTTCTATGATCACAATGTATAGTTCATATAATGCTATTTCCCATGATAAACGTTTTGTGCTCTGACGTTACCCGCAGTGCACAGTGTAGCTGTTTTCTTTAGTTCCTAGTGATTTCCAGGTGTGTTGTTTATGTATTTTGTCAATGATTTTGAAATAATTCCGGTTGTCCATATTATTACTGGTATTGCTTTCGTTTTTAAATTCCGCGTGCATTGTTTTTTATACTGTGAGGTCTTCATATTTTAATATCTTTTTGGGCTCTTTATTGACCACAAAAGTAACTCTTGAAATTGTAGTGTCTATAAACAGACATGTTCCTTGTTCGTCATTACGGATTGTGATTTACGGCTTATTGTTAGGGATTGTTATGTCAGTTTTCATTTGTAGATTCCATATCTTAAAATATTCTTGTTATCTTGCGGGGCTTGTACTTTGGTTTTGTTGTTATCACCATTTTGGAAGAACCGTGAAGATGCACGCAGCATGTTCTCCCGAAACGTTTGTAATCGCATACTAGACCGCACGGTGTCATAAAACAGAAAAAAAACAATGTGAATATCCAGAACCATAAAGAACTCATATTTAAAGGGTCTGGCCTGTAAACATGCTACAGGGACAAAATTAAACTCCTTTTGTGTGAATTTTTAGTGCCTTTTCTCATCCTGCATTCTAAACATACTGAAAATAGCAGACCTTCTCAGAGTAACGTTTAAATTTCTACAGTGGGGCGGAACTTTTATGACATTGTGGCATGAATGGTGAATAAGTTTGGAAAAGAATGTGCTTTATAAATTTGGAATAACATAAACCCTTTCTCCCCGGAGCTTTACAGTGTCACGTGCAGTGTACAAAATTTATTGGTAGACCATACTAATGGGAACATGTGTTGGCCGCATATTGAAAGAACTCGCATCTGTGGTTCGCTGCTCCCTGCTGGTTATTTAATATGAAAACCTGACACCGTTTACTCTATGAAGTATTGTGATGTTCTGTCTTTGGATAACATGATTATTCTTTAATATGAGGTTTCTGATTTTTAAAAACGACACAACTACGTGATGTAGGTAGAACAGCATTCAAAAAGCACGTACATTAATCCGGTAATTAATAATCAGAAGTTGGCCGTGTTACATTCTTATAATTTTAAAAAGTGTTATTTAACGTGGGCACTGTAAGAGCAAGGGATTATATTTTTTCTATGGAAAAGGAAACGAAAATCATCAATGGGGGAACAGGATTTTTTGTACTTTACAGAGTAGTATCAGCAGTTAAGAGAGTAGAGTTGGTTAGTGATAGGATGTCATATATAGTTCTGAGAGGTCGCTAGTGTAATATCATTGTTTTGAATGTGCATGCACCAAGTGAAGAGAAAAGTGATGATTCAAAAGACATTTTTTACGAGGAATTAGAGTAGTTTTCGATCATTTCCCCAAGTAACATATGAATTTTCTGTTATGAGGTTTTCACGCCAAACTGGGGGGAGAGAATATTTTCAAACCGACAATTTGGAATGAGAGTCTACATCAGCATAGTAATGTTAATGGTGTTAGAGCGTTATACTTTGTCACGTCATTAAAAAAAAAAATATATATATATATATATATATATATCTTTTAAAGCACGTTAGCACGATATTCCCGCACCGAAACATTCGTATATACACCTGGACCTGTCCTGAAGTGAAAACGTACAACCAGATTTATCACATATGGATAGACGGAGTAAGGAGTTATTCAAGAACACTATCAATTGCTGAGACTGTGTAGCTTCGTTGATAAGGTAAATGAATGAATAAGTGAATGTGCATGGAGCACCCGTGGAATAACACTGCCAGAGAAAATCCGAAGTACTCGAAGGCAAACTATCCCAGTGCCACTTTATGCACTACAAATTTCACATAGAATGGCCTGGAATTGAATCCGGTCCTCTCCCTTGCATTGCGATGGTTAAAGAGCAGCGTTTTCCCCCTAGTGATCCTGGAAGAACGCCTGAGTTTCGTGAGAACTTCCGTCTGTTCTTTAAGACAACGAATCTGAAGCCTTCTTTTCAATAAATAATGCACGGTAAAAAGTGATATCAAAAGACAGGTGGATTGATAAATGTATGGTCTTTATTGCTTTATGTCGAATTGCGACCACAACAGTTGCCTCGCTTACGTACACATCGTCCCGTTTCAACACGACCTACGGTAGCAATGCGGGTTCAAGTCCAACAGTAAGTAGCTGGGCACGACCACTACTGTTGTCATGACAACGCACGAGTGTTCTGGATCTGTATGCAAGCTTAGTACATGAGGCGGGTTCCATGATACGAACATTTATTTCTAAGAAGTGCCTGCAAATTCGCCTGTGAACATCTATGATATTCGATAAGGTCAGTGACAATAAATTCTCCCGCCATTTATTCATGCATCCATACAGTTTCGGGCCCACCCAGCCTCCTGTCCAATTGGATAATGAAGTCTCTTTCCCCGGGAGTTAAAGGTTCCAGAGTTCGCAGCTGACTTACCTCCATCTAGTGCCGAGGTGAAGAATGCGTGGAGCTCCCACTCCCACGCGTGACTTTATATGGTGGTGATTGAGCGCAGGGGTAAAAACTTTATTTTTTGCCTTTACCGTCCCTTCATAGTTGAAGATAACCATTTTGTTCACCACAGAGCTCGCAAAAGTCCGCGATTGGACCTGTCATGAAAATATTTAATCCAGATAACTTATTAATATGGTTATGTTATTTTTCTTCTTACATGCGCCTAGATCTCGTAAGTAATATTGTGTATTTCTTGCTTCTTCCTGCACGTTACGTGTCTCCAATTTATTTTTCTCTTTTACTGTATTCAGTGAACAGTATAAGTTCAGTGAATCGCAACTGCACTGCATAATGATGTCTGTGTGCCTGTAAGGTTAGTCTGCAGACAGAAAATCCATATTTAATGCCCGCCTACGAACAACTTAAATCATAGCTTGAGAGACTGACTTGTCAAAAACTTCGTGAGAGCTGGACACAACTTTTCAACAAGGCAGACGCGATTTCTTCTTTGTGTCAGTCTGAGTTTATCGGTTCATTACGCCAGTTTCACCGCATTGAGGTGAAAGGTTTTTTTTTTTTCGCTGGTATTTAAGTACGCCATATCTACCGCAGAAATTATTTAGGGTCAGATGTTATGAGACTGTGATTATATTGGTGTTGGTGTTAATACGATGGGTGTACACAAAGCTGTCGGGGACATTTAGTTCTGATTCACATAGGTCCGGTGTAGCCTAATTCCCATATAACGTGACGCTCACGTGGAACCTAATTTGCATTCTCACAAACGGCTTAGCCTACAAAGTATAGCTAGGTGCACGCCAGTGACATGAAAGGTACATTTAATTAAATATATTTTAATATTTTTGAATATGATGATTATTTAATAAAATACGGATGCAATGAGTATGCACTTCTTGAGGCGATATTCTGGTCTATGGCATTAGCAGAATGCACCACGATTGGGAAGGACTGACGAAAACTTTGTTTTCTCTAGATGCCTGAAGAGAATCGCGCTCTTCGTCTCAAAGACTCCGCTACATCCGCCCTGGAGGGTACGCTGCCGGCAGCCCTGTCCCTTCCACAAGCATCGATAGCGGCCACTGACACAGACCCCAGGGTCAGGTGGAATTACTTCGACGAGCGGGGCTACGTGGAGCGAGGGGGACTAAAGGCAGGGGAGGATCCTTACCTGAGGAATAAGTTCAATCAGCAGGCCAGCGACAAGTTGCCTAGCAACAGGGACATTCCAGACGAGAGGAGCCCCATGTAAGTACTCGAGATTGTAATGCGTGAAAAGTGTGAATTAATGTAAATTGTTAAAATTCAGTACCATAAAAATATAATGTAAACTGTATTCATAAGGACATTTCGGAAGAGAGGGACCCCATTTGATCATCTGTCTTGAGATCGCTATGAGACGAAGTTCGTAGAAGTATCACACTAGGCTGCTTTCATACGCATTTCGTTCTCGAGAGAAGTACTTGTTGAGCACATTCAAATCGTTATGTGGCAAAATACATCGTAATATAGATTGTTCTTATTGCACGTTCGGGACGCCATCTCTACGAGTTGCTGATTAACATGGATCGCTAGGGGACGATCCCACGTAAGGGACTTTTTGACGTACGATACCGGGTACGGTCTAAACATAGACCATACCAAGACGAGGCGTTCCGGGCCAAACTCACTTAAGTGCTGATCATGAAATATTCATATTTATTTAAAGCAAAGTTTGAGCTTGAAAGCCGGAACCTTCGCTTTGTTGGTGCGATAACAGCAAGTTCTGGCTATGCAACCCGACCCGGGCAGCTAGTAGATAGAGGAATCAACATCGGCAGGTACCCTACAGCCCTAAAGCGATGCGCGCACATCCGAATTTTAATAAGCATGAACAGATGAAATCCGCAACTGGCTTTGAATTGCCAGGTTAAATATCACTGGCTAATGTCCGCTGGCGTTGAAGAAAATGCGAAATCAATGGAAGGAATTCACGGCCATACGGCAGCGGCAGGCCCCGGGGGTAGGGAGAGTGTTTAAAACTGCTGATATATACCGGGAAAAGGTGTTTACCTCCTGGCTAGCAACCGAAGAGTGCGGTATATTGGCTGTCACACAGAAGACCATCACGGTTGTGTTCCACTCCCGTACAACTTATTATGTATTATCGGCCTGTCATTATTCTGCCTCCTATGTAACTAGTATAGTTGCTTTAAAGACAGCAACGTAAGATTATCCGTCATACACACTGTGAAGACTTGCAATTTTTAATCTGATGTTTATTGGACAGTGCATCATTGTGATACCTGAACAATAAAAAACCAACTAGATGCCACTTGTTATTTTATTGTACTTCTTATAGGCTCAACATGTTTCGAGTATTACTATGCCCATCATCAGGAGCTCGCGACTATGATGTTCATTACCACATTGGTGGTATCGTTCTTGGTTTGCTGTATGTTGGAGGTAAGGTGCAGTTAGGCTGGAGGAGTGTCCGGGCTGCAGGCTATGCGTCCGGGATGTTGGAAATTGTGCGACAATTTCCCTCATCCCGGACGCATAGCCTGCCTCTCTGCTCGTAATAGCCGACCACCAGCAACCAAGGCATTACACACCATATGCGGCAATAACACAAGTATAGTCTGGAGCTCCTGATGATGGGCATGTAAGTGCCCGAAACATGTTGAGCAGATTATAAGTGCAATAAAGCATTCAGTAGCATCTAGTTGGTTTTCTTCTCTACGCTTATACTACGATGCACGGACAAACATACATCAAATAGAACCATTCTGTTTTAAGTATTTTTTCTTTGCTTTTGTTGTACAGTCTCGCACATTTAATGGTGCATATAATGTAATGTGTTACTTCTTTCTTCATAATTTTGTGTGTTTGTTTGGAGGGGGGGGGGTCGAAAATGTGTCTTTTTTTCTAGAGAGAGGCCATCCCGTTGTGTATATCAGATATGTATAATATATTATGTACCGTCAATACACAACGTACATCAAGACAAGATGCAATAATTACAATTAGGTTATATTTGGTTACATGTTTCGGCCGTAACAGGCCATCTTCAGGCCAACTAAGAACAGAATTAAGGTACAGTAAAAATAGTACACATGTAGCCAAATATAACCTAATATAACCTAATTGTAATTATTCCATCTTGTCTTGATGTATGTTGTATATTGACGGTACATAATATATTATACGAAAATGTGTCTGCCTTTGGGTTTGAGTTTGATACAGGTTATGTTGTACAATTGACTGTAGAGGTAGATATAGAGGAAAATGCAGCTAATATTCACACACTGAGTTCGTCGTCTCTCCCTTATTTTACGAAGCTCAAGTAAATCTCCTAATTGGAGATGACATGTGTAGTCATTATTGATTTGTCAGCTAAAAATTCATACCCCAGTTGTTGGCACGGTTCTGCCGGTGTACATGGCTTGCTTGGCTGCTTGCCACTTCGTCCTCCCTCAAGGGACAGGGACGAAAAGTATTTTAAACAATGCTGAACACGGCCTTGTTCGTCTAGCCCAGGAATTCCCTGTTTTATGAAACGCACAGTGCATCAGAGTGTTCATAAAGGCCTGCCTTTCGACCCTGTCCGGAGTCAGCCTAGTTTATTTCGCATCTTTACAGCCCTCCTCTGTAATAGTAGTCTTCATATTATCCTCCAGTGGGGGGCCGGGATAGCATAGCGTGTATAGCGACTCGCTACAAGCTAAAAGGTTCGGTATTCTGGCCTTCGTGGGGGCAAAAGATTTAAGGCCGGCTCGGGCCCGCCCAGCCTCTTGTACCATGAGATCCGGGGCTGTTTTCCCCGGGGTAAAGCCGCCAGTGCGTGGCGTTGACCACCCACGCTTATCCTGCTCCGAGGTCCAGACTGGGATGGAGGTATACCTTGACTCATCCTTTGTGGTTTCGAGACATGCTTCAGGGACACACTTGGCTCTTACTGTCCTCCATTTGCCTCTCTCAAGTCAGTGCTGATGTGTCAGGACGATCATTTTCCGTACGGGCGTACGTAAATTCTTACATTTCAAGTACAGAATTGTTTGTTTATTTATTTACACAGTCAGTACGGCAGATTGTAGCTGTGAAGTTGAGAGGCAGCTTTAGACCAATGAATTACGAATTGGAGCGGACGTGGAAGGAAACAATTGCTGCCGAGTTTGAGATGTTATCCCGCCATTTGACTGGTGTTTGTGAAGAAAACCGCATTAACTTCGGCCAGGATAGTCGGTCACCTTGCTAAATTTTGAAATCGGGGGCCTTCCGATTGCGAGATACGAGTGCTAATCAGTTGATCACAAACTTCGCTATGTATTTCTTGTAATAAAGGGCCTGTTTCAAGAGGGTTTTGTTAAATATAGTCTGGAATCTTTTTCAAAAAAAATATTTAAAATGTTACCTAATATTTGCACTCTGAAGGGGAAAAGTATAAAGGCTAAATTGCCCCTCTGTGCTCCGTGTAGGTACATGGGGAAATGTAAGTATTTCTTCTTAACCTCGGTACTGGATGGTGTGAATGGTCAGCTTCATGCCCAGGTCGTTTTACCTCTGGGGAAAGAGCACCCGTTATCCACACGACAGGAGGCTGTGTAGGCTGACAACCGGTCTGGACAGGAAGAGATAAATGTGTTGCTCCTGCTTGCAATCGAACCGCGATTCCTCTGACTTATAGCCCTTAGCCTCATCACTATACCGACTGAGCTATCCAGGATCCTCTGAAGGGAGGGCCTTTTAATATGAAAAGGTTTATGAAAACTTCCCGTATCGTGTTTAAGACTGCTTTCATTTCGACCTCGAGGCACGTCGTAAGATGTGACTCGCAAGCGCACACAATGGAAACCGGCCTTATGCCTCTTGTACTGGGGGAAGAGATAAAAGGTTTTATGTATGAAATCAAACTGGAAATTGGTTTCCGAATGCGGGAAGAGTGGTGATGCGTAACTGGTGGGGTATACAGGACGGAAAATGTCAGTACCATCTGCTACTCGCATACGACAAGCGTTGTGCTCAATAAATTTTGTCAGATAGATGGGACGAAAATTCTCAGACAGAAGTAATACTACTTCCATTGCTAAACTACATATGTATATATACACATATACATTGTAGCGCCAAGTTCAGTGTTTTCACTGCTTAACTTTGTGTCGTCTATCGTGATGCTTTAACGGAGGGGAAAACGGCATTTTATCCACACAGTGTATTTATGGGTCTCATGTGATTAGAAGAATAAACGACGGTTATTTGCACAACAATTTTTTGTTATCGTTGTACCGTGCGTTTTGATATCTATGAAGGTCATGCACCAACAAACGCACTCTTTATTAAACTTGACAAAGTTTTAAAATGCTCCTTGGAGCAAGTTGGCGTGATTTTTAATGTCAACTTGCCGCTTGGAATAAGCTGACGTGATTTTTACTGTAAATGTTAAAAACTTTGTCAAATTTAATAAAGTGTGTATTTGTTGGTGTATAAACTTTATGCACAACCATTATTCACTGACTGGCTTTTGTGATGACAATGTTGTATGTTTCCTTGGAGTTAGTAGTCGAAGCTTACGTATTTTTAGTTGAATAATGGGAATGTTTCGTGTTTTTTCTTGGAGGTAAGAATCGAGATTTTAAGTACTATTCAAACTGTACCTGCTTAGTGTTGACCTTTCTGTTAAAGAAGTGATGTAACCAACAAGGTACACGTTTTTGGTGAGACTTCTATCACAATTCAACGTGCTTCAGCTTAACATCCATCTTCAGCGATAATGGATAGCACCAATATCGTGATTGTATTGAGAGTCTTCAAAAGATATTGGCATTGGACTTGAAAGGTGGCTGACATGTTGGATTGTAAATAAAGATCTCATGAAACAAGTGTACCTGTTTGGTTATATTATTTCATGTAATTGGTGTGAATGGTAACAGTGGTTTATAAGAATTTCTTTACCAAACCAAACACACTCCACGGAGTGGTTTGGCGGCTGAACGGTCCACCGATTTTGTGCGGTGAAAATAGCGCATAAGTACCATGACACACCCCAAGTACGTATTTATTAATGTAAATATTTGTATATGGTTTCATCCGGTGCATCCATGCCATGGCTCGGGTGGTTAATCACAGGTCTCTCACAGTTGAAGCCCGGGCTCAATTCTAGGTGGAGCCTTGTGGCATTTGCGGTGGACAAAGTGGCACTGGGACGGGTTATTCTCCAAGTACTTCGGTGTTCCTCTGTCACTATCACTCCACCAGTGCTCCCTCGAATGTCATTCATGTACAATCAGTAATATCTTTTTGTAGCATTGGATACTGGCTGTGTCATTAAATAAAACACTTCTGTCCTTCTGAATGTTGTGCCTCTTCTCAACCTTTTGTCTTCCTCGCCTGTTATTCGAAACCTGTTTGCTCTTGATTTATTGTATATTGTCGACTGGTACGTAATATGAATAAGGATTGGGAAACGACATGGATTGAATTAGTAGTGACATGATTTTAAATGTACTGTCCCGGTAATTGGCTGGAGTGACTGAGGAAAAACAACGATAAAGCGGTATTTCCGTTCTCCGGGCCGAAATCTGAACCTGGGACCTGTCGATTATGTAGAAGGCGTGCTACGTATCGGCTGCTACGTTCAGTCAAAATCTGAAGATAAGAGCCCCCTCGTGAGTAGTTTTTCCCGGCGCATACCTTTCTTACGTCCTCGACTATTTTCCTATTATTTTCTTGGTAGTGTCAGCCTATGTCTGTGAGGAAATGCGGCCTCTTGTGGCCCCATTGTCCATCCCACGAATAGTTGTTGATTAAAAATTGATGGAATGATAATTGACAAATTAAACCCATAGTGATAAGAGAGAAACTTGTCGCAATTCTACTTTGTCCACAACAAATCCTTACGTGGACTGGTCTAGTATTGAACCGGATTTGTCAGGTGAGAAGCCAGAGGCTACCCGCCTGAGCAAGGCACGACATTTCTCTCACTGTCGAAGATCTTCATCAGTCGCTTTCCACATAGCTATATCTTGACACGATGTTCCAGAAATCAGTACTTTATGAAAGCATTAGAAGGTGCATCCAAGTATGCCTGTGCAATTGGAATGTGCTAGAAGGAAATAGACATCACTAATATGATATTTTGTGGATTTGTAATAGCATTAATGCCGCTAAAATATTGGTTATGAGGCTGTGCACATTTGTAACGATGTATGTCATGAAATATATCCGATCTGAGGGATCAGTAAGGTCTGAACTGGTGTCCGGATTAAGCCCAGGAATCTTCCTACTATACTTTCCAGTGTAATTCGGAGCAAGTAGCCGTATGCTCCTTGATGTTTCCGGGTGAAAGCTGACCAGAATCACGATCTGGCGGTCACGATCAGCTACACGATCATCCAGATCTGCTGTGTGACGAAACACTGCTTAAAAGGGCAGAAATGTCTGTATAGTCATTGTTCATTTACTTAAGGGATGTCTTAATTGCTCAGATTCTGTGGCGCTGAATGAGAGGATGAATATTGAACAGTGAATATCGTGCCAGCATTTTTGGGGTGAAACTGAGGGAAACAACGACAAGACTGAAACTATCCTCCTTGCGGGGCGGTATTTTAAACCGGGACTTATAGATTAAGAAGTAGAGTACCAGTAATTCAACCGTGCCCTGCGCTGTGCCGGGTGAAGTGTGAAGATGTTCCGTCTAGAATACGTGGAAATGCACGTGTACATCCGCCTGCCGGAGCCCAGATAGCTCAGTAGATATAGTGACTATGCTATAGAGTGGACACCCGATAAATGCGGGCTCGATTTCTGCCTTCACAAAGAGACTTTTCTCTCCTCCAAAGCGTCGAGACCGGTTCTGGTACCCACACAGCCATCTGTCGAACTGATGTCGGTGTCTCTTTCCACGGAGGTACAGCGGCCAGAACATGAACCTGGTCATTTTCAAGTGAGACATCCACGTTGTGTTGAATATATTTTATTAGATGATATTAGATTATAATTACAGCTCCGTTTTTCCACCCAGTTGTAGGGCCATCTTCGAGCTGGTCTTTGAACAGGTGGAGCATACAATTGATAATGTTTTCAAAGCATTATCAATTGTACACTCCGCTTGTTCAAAGATCAGCCTGAATATGGCCCTACAATTGGGCCGAAACATGTAGGTGGAATTATAATAAAATGTAAAGTTGTGTATGACTAATATTATATTATATTATATTATATTATATTATAGCTTATGAAACTGGTGATTCGCGTGACTCCATTTAGTACTGAGTTTAAGAACGTATGGACTATATTTCGACTCCCCCGTATGACTTCCCTGTATCGTGCTTACTTCAGCGCAAGGACGCCTTTATCTTTACCTTTACCTTTACTCCCGCTGTCTTTCCTGTTGCTGCGTTTAGAAAAGGGCAGGTGTGAAGAAATCGAACGTAGATGAACACGTAGCGCTGAGGTGCGGATACCATAAACTCATATTGCGGTCATCGGATGTTTAAACCGTTAAAAAGTAAGATTTTCTTTAACTTTTCCACTCCTGAAACGATTATTTTTCGTCCAATCATTCCCCGGGGACAAAGTGGCGGGGGTGTTGGGCTGATCACTCTTCTCTACTTTGTACCGAGAGTAAGAATCAATGGAGTTGTAGCTCCGTTCCGCCATGCACCTTCATCGTGTGCACAGTGAGTATAAAATACCTCGTCTCCGTCCCCGCTTTTGAGGCCCAAGCTGCTGAATTGGTAGATCTGTGCATAATTCTGTAGTAGTGTTAAAGGTAGGTTGAAGAAATCCAACGCGTTGCAACAGTATGCAGATATTTATTTACTGCTAAATTACTCTACATGTTTCGGGCGACCATCGCGCCCATCTGCAGGAGTACATAAAACTGTAGTTGCAGCCTCTGGTACATATCATAGTATCTGGGGAGCAAGCTTCCTCAAACGTGACCAAATAAATCCTTATTTGGTCACGTTTGAGGAAGCTTGTTCCCCAGATACTATGATCTGTACCAGAGGCTGCAACTACAGTTTTATGTACTCCTGCTGATGGGCGCGATGGTCGCCCGAAACATGTAGAGTAATTTAGTAGTAAATAAATATCTGCATACTGTTGCATCTCGTTGGATTTCTTCAACCTAGAATTACGATACATGGAACCACGAATGTAAAATTTAGTGTTAAAGTTGTTGGTCTTGTCGAAGTCTTGTACCAAGAAGCATGTTTAGCAAATCGTTCATACGTAAATCGTATGTGAGGTAGCACGGTGTTTCCGATAATTTGTATAAAACTAGGCCATTCTGGCAAGTTCTAATGAAGGAGTGCCATTGCTTTGGTATGCCACTGGTGGCAGCTCCGCTGATCCAGTTGGCACACATGGCAAATGGACAGAGGTCAATACCATCCATAGAAAGTGGATCAGTGTCGGGATACGATTTATGAACGTAGCGTGCTCTTAAGATGCTCTCCGATTTTCCTTCTGCTCGAGGGACAGAAAACACTGGTATTTCTAATCCTTAAAAATTCATGGGCTAACTTTCACTTCGCATCGCCGTAATACCCGGTCACCATCTTAAATCGACGCTTCTGCTTTTACTCCTGGTTCGGGTTGTTGACGATCGGGACAAAACGTGACACTGGAGTGAACCTTGGAGACACGACGTGCCTACTAACTGCTACAAACATGTGGTTCCCAGGAGTCGCTGTTTCGTTTAACGATGCTGCCCAACTGTTTTGGCTGTTTTGTCGAAGCATTGTGTGATATATGAATGATGAGAGGGTGGAAAGGAGGCGGTTGCAGCCTGTATTAAAGTTCTATTTCGTACATAGCCTTGAGGGACTGAGAAAAATAATTAACAGTTGTGCCATTTTTATATTATATTTTCGTTATCAAGTGGTGAAAATTAATTCCCGTGGTCTGTTCTGTCTTGATACTTATTTGTGAGTGGTGAGTAGATGTGTGAGTTATTGAATGATACTTTTATGGATGACTGGTAGTCAAACTGGCTGTTTGTAAGGAGTCAGTCGTGGTTGTATTTGAAATTATAACATTCCTGTATCGGTATTCGTGTGGGAAAAAATCTTTGTAACGTCAGTCGTGGTAATCGGTAATCTAACCGACATTCAATCCAGCATCTCCTAAATACATTTCTTCAGCTTTTCTTTACAATACATCCAACATAGTAAACATTACAATACAAAAGACAGTAAAACAATATGTAAATATTTAGACTCGTCCCTACATGTTGCGGCCAATTATGGCCATCCTCCTGAGGGAAATCTATACACGTACATGCTGGAAGGTACAGATGACTCTGTACCTTTCCTCACCCGAGGATTGTCAGGATCGGCCGAAACATGTAGTGATGAGTTCTAATATGGAAGTTTTTAAAGGAAAACTGTGGCGTTGGAATTGAGCTGAATATAAGGAATGGGATATATTTGAGTTCTCTGAATCCATAATCATTTTTTTCCGTCAGCGTTTTGCGTGTAACCCAATACTAATTCAGTCGAAATAAATTCAATGATTTCGGAGATAAATCATGCGGACGAACAGATCGGTGTAGCGAAACGACGTCCCAGGCTGATTTTGCCGAGGCTTCTTGTTGCAACAGTTGCTATGGTAATGCATAGCCTCATTACCGCCTGCACTTTCGTAACCAAATTGCCTGCTGCCCTCTTGAAATATCAAGTGGAAAGTGAAGGGCGCTTCTTCCTTTCTCTCTGCGTCGCTTGCAGCTCTGACGTATAGTCAGGCCGCCACGAAATTTCCCACAACTCTCTCTCTCTCTCTCTTGGCTCAGGCACCCACCCCTACCCACCCACACCCACACACACGCACCCCTATCGTGTGTTTAAAATTGCTGTCGGCTTCTCTGCTTCCTCTTTACACTTGGTGCATAATGGGGAATCCATGTCTGTCCGTCAGCGTGGTTGATTTCCCAAAATAATTAACGGATTTTGGCGAGGTTTGTGTGTGTGGCGTATACCGAACGTAATCAGACTTACCGATCGTTATAATTTCACGGGTTAAGCTTCATGGAATTCCTCAAAAACGATGTGACTAACTTGACGGCCCCTGTTCCATTGTGACTGCGACTTTTTATGTTTCACCGCGTCTTATGTTAAAGCTGTTCCGACGTTTCGACGTCCACTTCTGTTGCAGTTGTCAGGCTGAAGACAGCCACTGAAATGTACGCCTCTACGTTGGGTCATCTTCAGCATGCAAAACAGCCGAACCCCGACAGCCAGCTTCATGCATTAACTAACGGGGAGCAGAGTCCTTCATTATAACGTAATGTTGTAGACATTTCCCGTTTGTATAAAACCAGACAGTAGAGTATTGTTTGTAGTAAATTACAGTTCATATAAAAGTGGTTTTTAAAATTGTCAGTGAGCCTATTTGTGAGACAGTCTGTAGTGGTGGCCGCATGTAGCAACACTTCGACGTGTCCAGCATAATCCGAATGGCTGGTTGACCGCTGACCCTGGAATCTCCTTTCTCTTCAGCCGGTCATTATTTCATCAATTCCTCGAAACGCAAGTAGCAATACGTACTGCCAGCCCCGATACCCATCTCTGTGTGTGTGTGTGTGTGTGTGTGTGTGTGTGTGTGTATGTGTGTGGACTTCATACGCTGTGGAGATAGTGTGCGCGTTGCACACCTAGGTAGCTGCTAAATATGAATATCCAGTCGCGTTAATGCTTCTGCCGCTTTAACACTGGGAAGAGAGACTTCTGATGACTTCACCTTAGTGCTGGTGGCGAAGAGAGGTAATTCTATCCCAGCCAGGCATCAAATCCCGCCCTTCCAGCTCTTAGTCAATCACTTCTTTGACTGAACTAGTCAGGATTTTGTATTCGTCGTCATTACCTCTACCACCTTCAGTTTGTTCTTTACAAGGTCTGAACACCGTCGAAGCCCGTTCTTGGATTTAGAATTTCCGTCTGCCTTCCCGTGTCTCCTGTTCCTCTCGAAGCGTGTGTTTGTTGTTTTAGGGATCCGATCTTCTTGCGTGCCGTCAGTATATACTGTCTGCTGTGTAACTGATACGGTTGTAGTGTTCTGTAATATGTCTATTTAAAGTTACTCCTAGAAGCGTTCTAAGAAGTCACATGTGTGTAGAGTTTCTTTTCTTTAGTGATTCATTCTCACAGCTCGTGTCTAACTTCCAAAACGTAAAATCTCTGTGGGTACACAATTCTATATATCTTTTTATTTTGATTTTGAAGTGTATTTTTTATTGTGCCATTTTATCATGTAGTATTTGTCATTTGGTACGCCGTAAGTATGCCGCACAAAAAAAAAAAAAAAAAAGAGAAGACTGCCGAGATATAAGGGGGAAATTCCCGGGGGTACGGGTTAGTCGTCTGGTTGGCGGGCAACCAACCTGACACGTTCGTGTTGCGCATTGCAGACAACCGGCGCTCCGTAATGATACTCGTAGAATTGGATTCGTTGGAAACCAGTTCCAAGCACACTAA
>Ga0123354_10006331_pt1 | contig 17560 bp, 10 predicted proteins | sample TergutLab28metaG_2_FD_97872 | JGI IMG/M metagenome (GOLD analysis project Ga0123354, IMG submission 97872) | Labiotermes labralis P4 segment gut microbial communities from Petit-Saut dam, French Guiana - Lab288 P4 | ecosystem: Host-associated > Arthropoda: Insects > Digestive system > Gut ...
CGCAGCACACCACATGCAGTAACATACGTCTTGTTCTCCTGAAGATGGGCATAATGATGCCCGAAACATGTTGAGATATTGTTGAAAATAAACATCTAACTGTTGCATCTTGTTGGTTTTCTCTCTCACTTCACAATCTGTTTCACCTGTGCTAACAAAATTATCACAGTCCTTTTCGAAAAATAATACCAACTTCAGTGGACTGAAAATCAGTAATGTGGGCTTACAGACCGAAATAAGTAGCTTTCTATGCTACAAAGAGACTGGGCCCCGCTCCAGGGGGGTGGGGGGGGGTGGAGTAAAAAGGCTGCGTAAATGCAGGAGGCCTTCAATATGGCTGTATGTCCCTACGTACCGTCAGTCGCTACTTACAAACAAAACCCAAATGTGGGTAACATAACCAAGATATACGCTAATCACATTCGTTCCAACATCTGCCCATACACAGCGATGACAACGTGACACAAGCTCAAGTACCCAAGACATGTGCCCTAAGATTTACAGTTCTGCGACTGCCAGACAACTTGGAGTTACCGTTCGTTCGGAATTACATTCAGTGGGATAATCTACGGAATGCCCGCTCAACCCGTAGCTCGCGACACAAGAGTTATGTTGCCAGCGTGGACACTTGAAATGCGGAAACGTCTTTGAAACTTTCCCCTGGCAAAGCCGAGACAGAACGCCGAAGCAATTAAAACACTTTTGCAGCTGTTTATTGAGGAGACATGCATTACATTACTATGTCATTTTTTGAAGTGCTAAAAATAGGACACCCTCAGCCTCTAACAGAAATGACTACCAGGAATACTTACTGGGTTAACCCTTAAAGACCAAGCGCAGACCGCTTAAAAAACCCAGTCCGTACCGCGCTGTAAACACTTTCCATCTCGGTTATAAAAACCAATCAGTTTATGATGTAAGTGGCACAAGTCGCTGTTTGTTCTAAGATCAATACAAAGCACACAAAGTGTGGGCAGAATGTACAGTTCTTTAGAGTTAAACCTGTTGGTGCATCACGTAACCAGTAGGCTTTAAGAGGTTAAAGCCGGCTGGTGCGTAGGGATGACAACCTTACCACCTTAACTTCCTGGAGCCCTAAGGGTCTGTCAAGGCTTGTAATGGAGTACCCGTGCTCTTACCCAGGTTGTGGACTCGTACTTTTTCCAAATTTTCCCTCTTACTACCAGTATACTTTTATTGCACGTTATATGCAGACATATATACAGGTATACGTATACATATAATTATACGTGGGCTTAATCGTTCATTCTGTGTGCCGAAAGCCAAGATTCTCGCGCCAAGTAAAATGTTACGCAGTCATGAGCTGCAGTCTGTGTTCTGTCTTATTCCTTACGCTGTTGGGTTAAACCGCATGTTATTGCGAGGCTTTTTAAATCTAACACAAACCTTCAGCAACAACACTTCATAATGGCTGCTAATAGCTAAACGAATTACGCGCTAAAAAAAACTTCTGCTGAGGGAAACAAGGTCCCCGGACAAAAAGAGAAGGGAAAAAACATAAGCAAGATTGATGACAGGGGTAACGTCATGTGTGCACCGCTGAAAGAAAAGGTTAATCTATAGCGTCATACGTGTTCCAAACCAATCAACGATGCAGACAGGTAAGAGTCTGATCCAACTTATTTATCAGCCATTTGGAATGCACGTCCATAAACAAAAGTAAACGAAAAATATATACCCACGTTTGCAACGACCCTCCAATACTGATCAAAATTTGGCTACATTTCTTCGTAACGACTACCTCCACGAAGCAGAGTCCTTTTTGATAAGATAAGAAGTTCCTGAGCAAGTAAAGAAACTCTCCGAATTGTAGGGAACCCGGATGTTCATTAGCGAGTTCACAAGAACCCGTCACTTGTCTCCATCCTGAGCCACATCAATCGAGTCCACGCCAAGACGTCTCGTTCCCTCAAGGTTTCCCAACTTTCCTGTCCCCCTACGTTCCACGTGTCCCGACCATCCCATTCTTCTTCACTGAATCACAACCACAGTATCTGGTGAGAAGCACAAATCATGTAGCTCCTCGGTGTGCGATTTCCACCATTCCCCTGTTAACCCTCTTGGGCCCAAATATCCTCTTCAGCGCCCTATTCTCGAACACCCTCGTCCCACGTTCTTTTTTTGCAGTGTTGCAGTCAACGTTTCAAACCCATAGAAAACAAAAGGCAACATTACAATGCTGTATGTTTTAATGTGGCGCAATATTCCATCAAAACGGGTTACTAAATATGTGACGCCGTGAACTTTCGGTATGTCTCTCCAAAGATTACCGCGAAGCTTGCTGAATCCACGTTTCTTTCAAATTTATACAATTTTTTCAGTATTCTTTTGTTTTACTCGTTACGTCAGGTTGTCCTGCACAACACTCGACGAGTTAAACCTTCCAAAGTGTTTTCATCATTACACTGTGTGAAGTGCGAGAGAACTGGCCTGCAACATTCAACAACACAGCCCGTTCATTATCTTGGTCACTCGACATTAATTAATGACATTAACAGGAGGCATATTAACAATTTATACTGCCAGACGTAATAAAGGTATTGCTATTAATAATAAAAGTTTCCGTCAAACAAAACTAGTTTTTTTAATGATTAGAGTGGCAAAATGTTTCGACCCCATTGGGTCATCATCAGGCCTTCACTATGAACCAGTTAACTATAAAGCTGCGTACATTCTTGGGATCTCAATGTTTACAAGTAATAAATATAAACAGTTCTATGTCTAATGGCCTTGTTAAACAATAACATTCAGAATGCGTAAAATCTCATTAGTTGCAAAACAATAAAATATATTAATAAAATATGTAGAGTGCGCAGGTATCCTAGAAGTGACGTAAGATATAACCAACTTGTAGCGGCTGCAATGTGAAGTATGTCGTCTGAATTACGTTAAGTAGCGTGGAGACGGCGCATGGCGTACTCAGCCTGGAGTGAAGTATGTCGTGTCGTTCAAGTAAAGAAGGTTGTACGGGGGGATGAAGCTGGCTTAGAAGTATATCACTGTTTCATATTAGAAGAATGTAGTCTCACGTAGGGGCGGTAATCAGCAATACGATTTAACGTTCATAAGAGATGATGTATCTTACTGAGGCTGGCTCGGTGATTGTGCGTGCTCTTTCGGGTATATATTCCCGTGAACCGTATTGGAAAGATATCGTCTTCTTTGGGTTTGTGATAGCGAGACAGAGCGAAAGATCCCCTGGTGTATGTGCTAGGACTGACGACTTACTGCTACTTCGGGCGTATTCCCTTCTATATCAAGCGGACTGTCGGCAGGTCACAGAAAACTGCAGTATAACAGCACCATGCAAACCAATGACTTCCAGGAATAACAGACCAAACACTGCCAGTTCGAACTGCAGAAAGAGTGCCTTCAGATTCGCGGCTCTTTAAGACCGATATAGCTCGACGCTGTGTTCATTGCAATTTGTTACGATATACTGTATCTAGGGTGGCGATAATACAACGTAGTCCGTAATACGCAATTTATTTTCACACACTTTCATGGGCGCTAAGTGAGGCTGGCGCTATACCCGGATTTCAACTTCGTCAAAGACTTAACTGCTCAGTGTACAACGGATTACTGCGTTTCAGAATTCCACACTGCATCAATCATTTAAAGGCCATTTGCTGCCTTTTTAAAAACCCTAATTATACACGATAAAACTGCATTTTTCTCACATGGTGTAAAATATTTTTTTCTATTGCCCCTGTTGTTACTCGGACCCCGGACCATCCATCCCATAGCGTAGTCACCACACCAAGGTACGCTCCCCGGTTCCCGAACCTTTTACTTTAAACTCGTTAATTCGAAGAACGGTGAACTGAAATAAAGAGCAGTTACAGACAGGTCTTTTGGGCTTGACATTCTGTATACAGTTCTGTGGGCAGCTGCCTAATACACAGTCATTCTGTACGTTTAGGAAAGCTTCGGGGAAACCATAAGTGGGTGAATGACATCGTCAGACGTGAACTTTGGCAACACTGTATTCTACCTGAACAGAAGGTCGCTCCTCTTAGGGTCCAGCCGCCCACCCCACACCGCAGTACTACCAACCAGCATCTTCATTTCACTTAAGGCATAATTCACGAAATACAAAAGAGTGCAAGTTTCGGGTTTCAGCCCTCGAACAGCATCACAGCTCAGTCCGGATACAAAAGAAACGCTCTTGTTCTTGCAGAAGATTACGACCTTCATACGCTCTGTCTCTTTCAACAGGAAATTCCACTCATGCCTACAGCTAACACCGTCTGGTGAGCAAGTCTGTATCTTCAGAGCATGAAACCGACTTGTCTGCCATTTCCGTGGCATATGCACGAAGTATGAATGTGCTCCCACGTTTCAAACCACCTTTTGCAAACCCGACATGAAAAATCCTGATAAATGTCAAATTAAATACCAAATAATGCGTCACGCATTAGATTTTCCAAAATTAAAAAAAAAACTATAATCCGAGTATTAACTCTGATATAAACGAGTTGCGAAGTACAGCTCTCGCGATTCTGGGGCAGAAAATTGTCAGACTGTACAATTCTTGGTATTTTACGCGGACACCGACGATTCGACGGTACATTATAACATTCATTTCTATAGTAAAACCAATCAGATGCACCAATGTCTCAAATTTACTTTATTGGAGTAACACTCTACATGTTTCAGTCTTTCCGTCCATCATCAGGAGTTCAAGACTGCACATACTGCAACAGGCATATATCAAACAGATACTGCTGTCTGTTGGCTAGCGGGTACCCGCTTGAACTCCCGATGATGGACGGAAAGATCGCCCGAAACATGTAGAGTGTTACTCCAATAAAATAAATTTGAGACATTGATGCATTTGGTTGGTTTTGCTATATAAATATATTACGATGCACGGCCCTGTGAATGTCAAATAGAACACTCATATCTGGAAGGACAAATTATGAATATCTTCATTATGCAGTTTCCTTCTACTTGCTGTTAATTCCTCCTTCTAGGCATAAAACAATCCTCAGCGCCCTGAATCCCTCCCCTCTTATGTTCCTCCGAAATGTTGGTACCCACCACGTCTAAGTATCAGAACGCAGATTACCAATAAATCTTATTGTAGCACTGTGCATTTTTTTTTTTTGCAGAATCACTTCAATTCATCAACCAACGAATGCACTTATAATTTCACATAAAACACTTTTAAAACACTTTAAAACACTCCCACATGTTTCGATCTTGTCAGATCATCATCAGGGAGCTTTGTTCCTTGCTAAAGTTACATTACAGTATTCACAATTCAATTCGTATTTGCAAACGAGGTGTTGTGGCAGCATATCATGTTGTGTAGGAATGTGTTGTGGAGCAGTGGATACGAGGCACACCTCGTTTGCAAATACGAATTGGATTTTGAATACTGTAACATAACTTTAGCAAGGAACAAAGCTCCCTGATGATGATATGACAAGATCGAAACATGTCGGAGTGTTTTTAAAGTGTTTTAAAAGTGTCTTATGAGAAATTATATGTGCATTCGTTGGTTGATGAATTGAAGCAGATTACCAAATTCTGAAGATGCGAAACGTATGACCAAGTTTGACCCAACAACCCTGAGTATCAAGCGCGTTCCGAAGCAGAGGGAAGGCAAGGCGACTAAAATGAGTATCACGGCCTACATTAAACATTAGGTATGTTGAACCCTCGAGTTCCGGTATCACAAATTTACTTCAGGGTAACATTTTTCTTGCTTAGGCGCGTTCGTAAAATTGTGAGAAGGGACTATTAGCTTCGACACATCTGCCCATCCGCCCAAAGGGAACAACTCGGATCCCAATGGTCAAATTTTCATCAAATCTGACGATTTTTCGAACATCTGTCGACAAAGTTCGAGTTTCGTTAATGTGTGACAAAAATAACGGGTACTTTACATGAAGGCCAATGTACCTTTATGATAACATCTCGCTGAATTCTTAGAATGAGAAATGTTTCATACGAAAGCTGCAGAGAAGAACAAAACACACATTTGTGTTCAATAATTTGTTTCCCCACTGAAAATCGTGCCGTTTTATAAGCTAAAGCGAAAAGATACGGTAGAGCCAGGCAGGTCACAGATGAGAATATAATACGGGAATGCGCTTCGCATGATGGAAACCAAAGGTTACCAACACACACTCAGAATATGTAATAAATATCGCTTTCCCATGGCAACAAAGGGTACGAGAACGCGCTTCATTGTTACGTTATAGGTGCATGGCCTGTCTTGTTTCATTTTTGTGACAGAACATCAGCTGGGACACTCAAAGCAGCGAGTTCTACTGCATGTATAATCTCAAACAGAACGTGACAAGAAAACGAGACGTAAAAAGCAGTGTATTTGTAACATGATATAATGAAATAATTAAGAACGCCATGTCAAGATCTCTAGAAACACACGTTTAACACAATATGAAATAATGCGAAATGCCAACTTGATGCAATAAGTTGGAATTTCACATTATTTCATGAGGAACTCGCACTTTCAAACAACCCTCAAGTTAACAAAACATATCAGCAGATATCCAGATAGGTCCCGCTATATAGTTTAATTGTCTAACAATCTTATTTCAGACCCGATAATCTTAACTTCCTGTAAGCCGAGCGCTCCATTATATCCACAGGATGTCTGAACTGAGAAACAAGCACGCAAGGTATGCATCTGAAATGGAATGACATTAAATATAGAAACTGTATACAGGCGGGGGGCAGTTTGGGGCGAAGTGGGGCAGGATATTGATTTAACGGTTGCATGTCAGTGAAGCTGAACACTTCACCTCACCATTACTGCCATTTCGAACAATACTGGATCCTCAGTCATACAAACTGTGCACCAAAACAGTTGAATAACACAGTGAAGGTCGCATGGCTGAGACGAAAATGCTTACAAAATTTTGCTGGCTAAACGACAAGAGACCGTGTGAGATAGCTAGCTGTAGATAGATGTGGGATGGATTCAACTGGCTCAGGATAGGGTTCAGTGGCGTTATCACAATCACGAACTTTTCGGTTCCAAAAAACAAAGGCAGCGAAATCCCTAATTAGGTGGGCTACTATCAGCTTCCCAATTGCTCTGTCCCATGGAGACAGATACATAAATACTGTAATGGTATTGGTTGACAGGCTGTAGCCTGGTGGGACTGTACACACGCTTCCTATGAAAATAGTGCTTTTATCTTCAGAGTATAATACTAAAACAGAGTGCATGATATCGAACCCCATAAAATCGTACAATGAACACTCAGAGCAGTAAGGTAAAGGTAAATAAATCCCTGTACAGGCCTGGACATGCCCTGAGGATTGCTGGAGGTTGAGGCTAACCAGATCTCAAGACAATCTAGCACATGAAGGTGGTTAGGTTGTCAGCCTCACGCACCGACTGTCTTTACTCCCAGGGGCATAAAGACACCAGTTCCTCAACCAACTGTGCCACCACGTGTCCCGCTCATAGCAGTAAAATCTTCAAATCTTAGTAGTCCAATATAAGGAACGGCTATACCGCGTCTTTTCGTTCCATCAGTCTGTCCAGCCGTAAAGAAATAAGTGGTCCTAGGGTTACAGCAAATACTGATATCGTCCTCTATTTTCTAAAATTAACTGCCTACAAAACTTGCTCCAACTCACAGCGAAAATATGCAGCTGTTTCAAACACCTTCTGCTGCACACAAGTGGTAGACTCCAGCTGAAATGTGATGGCACGCGGTGACGCACGGGAGGGGAAGTGAAAGGGAAACTGGCGAATGGAGTGGGTAGCCAGTACTCTTCATACTACCTCGTAACATGGTGTATCCAGCATTACTACCGCTCATGCGCATGCCTCGGCTGCCAGTAGTCGATTGAACTGACGCCCCCGCCGATTTAAATGGACTCATCCGTTTCGCCGAAAGACGAAATCTGGTGTCTGCGCTTGCGCCATCACATTTCAACTGGCCTCTAACCTCACGATTCTTAAAGCCGGATGGCGATGGCAGGTCAATCAGCTTTACCGAATAATTCTGTTACTGCTGTTACTGAGCCATCAACTCTACTGTATTTTGGAAAGCGCTGGTTGGACCAGACTTCAGATGTCAGTAAAAACCCGTCTAAAATATAAATCGTCTTCTTAACAAGGGGACTAACTGCCTGTCCAGAGTGAGTCGACTGTCTGTAAGATGGCTTACTCTTAGTCGTTAATGGCTATGGAGTTAGCGCACAGTTGTGGCTTGCAGTATGGGGCAGCGGTCGAAGGTTGCCGTTAATACAAGACTCTGCACTAATTGTTTCCCGATAGGATGGCCCAGTTCTCAGTGGCTTCAGGATACTCCGAGACTTAGCGTCCGGGACAAAACATCACCAAAGTTCGACAATGTATTCATGCTGCTTCCTCTCCTGCATCCTATAAAAACGTTAACCACGGACACTCAATAACCATTACCTACAAACTCGTAATCTCGTATCTGGCGCTTAATAGCTGGTTCTTCCCTGCGAAGCCCTGGTTTCGATCCCAGGGGGCACTGCATGTGAGATGTATGGTGGACACATTGCAATGGGGAGGTTCTTATCCACGCGTTTCGGTTTTCTCTCGTGAATTATCACTCCCATACAATATTCATTTAAACCGAAAGCACCACCCTAACTTAGCGCCCAAGGAAGTCCAAGAACAGAAATTCCGTATTATACAGTACTGCGAATTACAGCAACCCTCGATATACCGCCAGAAATTGAGATATCTTTATATGGGGGTTGGACCGTTATCAACGATCGACGTTGTGCAGTCGAAAGATACTGACAACACATCCACATGAACCACAAAAGATAAAGAAACAACTAACAGATGTTACATGTCACATCGTCAGTTACTTAGTGAACTGGGCACCACCAATGGGGTCACTAGCTTCTCACTGAAACTCTATAATGTACTTTCCGAAGCAGTCTCCATCCACGCTTCGCCAAGGACGCACACAGCAGGCAACTTCTCGGCAAGCTCCCAGTTGCTCACCCGATCAAGACATTTCCTCGCTTCTCTCTACCAACTACACAGCAGCCTCAACACTCGGTCCACGTGCTCATATACAGTGCGTTTCTTTTACCCTTGCTCTGCTCTCAGTGATGTACGGGTGCATGAAAGCTTTATGTGATAATCTGCTGTGATCGGGGAGATGATAAACCAGAGAGCTGATTAATAAAATGTGACTTTTCCATACACACGCCACCAAGGCACATAACAGTGAGTTCAGCTGCATTAATTCCTGATGTCGGCACCAATCAGTTTTAACTTTGTCTCCCATCTACGCCTACGTTCTCCAGCCTTCCGGTTTCACAGTAAATTTCTGTACCACTTCTTGTATCTTCGACTTCCAACCTTAATCTTTCTCATTTCCCTCCATATCATTGCCATACTACAATATACAGACGAACAACTTACAAAATTCCTCGGCATGCCGTGCACTGCACCATCCGCACCGTACACACGACCCACGCAGCGACTCTCAAGACCACCACCCATCTACAAACTCGGTGCACAAAACCATATGCTGCAACTCAACATCTAATGCTCTTGATGATGGGCGTATGTACCCGAAACACGTCGAGCTAAGAATACATCAATAAAATTACCCAGTTGCATCAAGTTGGAATTTCACTTTATTTCATGAGGAAGATGCACGGTCAAACAACCCTCAAATATGTAATTTTATTTCACGCTGTCACACATGATAACAAACTCATTTCAATCTGAAAACGGCGTCTTCTGACAGCTCCACAAAATGTATTAACGGGAAGCTTTTTAACACGGATTGGAACTTACACGCAGTACTCAGCTTCAAGGCTGCTCTAAAAGCTCCCTAATAAATCCCATACAAATTCCGGACGGAAGAAACGTTTTTGTATCCACGGAAGAAACGACTCTGATCGGACTATCTCAGATGTTGTCTGGTCAGGGCGTGGGTCCGGCTTCGGTGCTTAGAAGGAGTGAGGGGGTGTGATGGATATGCAGCGTAACTTTCATAGACTTCCACTGATAGTCTTTATTAATAATTAGTAGTTACACACAAGTAAAAGAGACTAAATAGGCACCACCGCTGTGGCCGGACTCGCCACATGATCTCGGGACGTCTTGTTCCGGAGACTGCTTGATCTAAGAGTGACTGCGTAATGCAACGTAAAGGTACAAATGATTCACCATCAGCCGATGGGTCCCACGATCGCTTGTCGCCTTAAAGTGCTTAACCTTTGAACCCCCCACGCCGCTCTGCGCGCTGCAGGCATGTGAGTACAGAACTCTTATAACAATTCCTTTGACCTGTGTGACAAACTCTATAGAGTTAAACGACTAGTAATAAACATATGGCAATACATACCAATAAAATGATTAAGATAAAACAGTAATGCTTGCATAAATATGCAACGTTATCAGGATTGCCGTCACCTGCATTACGACGCACTGCGCCGTGAACGACTGGTGCTAAGTTTTAGGTTTTCAGAGAAATTTGCCGCCTCCACATTCTACACTAACTGACAGAATCCTACGACACACTAGCGCCTAGCTACTAACCTATGACGTCATATCCTAGAAGAAGAAGTATTGGTACTCATCACCGCGGTACTCTCGCAACTCAAGAAGGCATTATGCAGATGCTGCACAAAACAGTATACCGAGAGTGGCAATAACTGGGGAACTGATACTTCGTTTGTAGTGTTAACACTGTGGAAGTCATACTACAGCAGCTGATCTAGAACTAACTTACTCCATGGAACAGAGTCCTTCTCGAGGAGCTAACCGGTTCCCAGTCAAGAAATTCCCCCCCAATTTATGGTACACGAAGGTTCATTACCGCGTTTACAAGTGCCCGCCATCTGTCCCTATCCTGAGCCATATCGATCCACTCCATGCCCTCACATCCCACTTCCTGAAGATCTATATTAATATTATCCTCCCATCTACGCCTGGGTCTTCCGAGTGGTTCTTTCCCTCAGGTTTCCCCACCAAAACCCTGTATATCTGTACTCTCCACCCTACGTGACACATGCCCCGTCCATCTTTAAAAAAAAAAAGATCCTCCAGGTTGAGAGTCTGGCGTGGGGCTGACGACTCCACCCCGTAGAAAAAGACGTTCTCGTGAGAAGCTTCTAAAACTAGAAGAGGCTATGGTCCACCACGTACTGTAGGGCCAGGGTAAAAAGAATTGTATTCATGTGTATTTAGACTAACGCAGCGGAATACACTAAGCAAACATAACTGCATAACCAACTGACATGTGTTATGTTTGCCATGTAGAGGCGTTCAATACCTAATCCTACTGGGTACCGGTTCGTAGAGATTTCTACAGACGCATTGGTGCGCGAAGATTTTTTATTATATGGAATGATCCGCCTAGTGTATGTTTTAACACTGCTGATGCAGTCTGCTTCACAGTCGACCTCAACGTGTCACTACGTGTTTCATACCCAGAACAAAGAACGTTCACTCCAGCCACATTTCTGGAACACCCCGTACCAACAACAACGACGTACGCTACTTTACAGTACATTTATTACTTAACGCACTGTAAACACAGCTTAGAATCTAATCTAGTATTATGGAATAAATGTGGGAGTTCCCGTTTCCCACACATTCCCTGATTCCGTTCCACTTGACACATTCCCGCGGAACCCAGGTAGTTAGTTCCCCCTCGTGTAAGAACACGACAAATACGGAGTCACCAGGCGCATTTCCAGTCCATTAAGCTGTTGGCCTAACGGTCAAGATAACTGGCTGAACAACTATTTGAAGTTACGTCATTTATCGGCTGAACGTGAGAGTTACTAGCTTCTTTTACTTTTGTCCTTAGCCGCTACTGTGTAATGTAAACACAGCTCTTCCCTCCAGTTTAGGTCCAAGAATTGGTACTTCTAAGTGTTCTTCCTCCTTAGAAGGAGGGCAGTAGTGTTATCAGATCGACATACTGTCATGCACGAACCACTTGTCCGATTTTCACTAAACTTTGTACAGCTGTTCTGCCGATGCCGAACATTTAATTTCCTGCGATAATTAAGCTTTAAATCACCGAACAGGGCATTTAAATTTTAGCACGTGGTTTACGGAAAACCGTATGTGAACGGAAAAAGATAAAATTACGGAACAAAAGGCATTCTTTTGAAGAAGTATCTTAAAAAACACATTAAACTTCCTTGTTGCCTAAATACACAAAACGTATTTCTATGGGTGTTTTTTATTCGCGCGTTCGCGGAACGCGGATCGTTCTGAAAGGTCATGAAAACTGCCAGTTGAGGGCGTCTCTAGCGTCAGTTTACTTTCCGGTCTTGGAAAACAAAAACAAAAAAAAATTGCAACTTTTGTTACGCTGCTACACAATGTCGGTAACTTACTACCAACCTAAGCTGCGTAAACGTCCCATACGAGCGAAAAAGCCAGCTTCCCACGAGACAATACGTTTTTGTGCAACGTAACATAACATGGCGACCGCGCGAAGTGCACAAACTCCTACTTCAGTGACGCGAACCACTACCGCTCGACGTATGGAATTTGGCGAATTATATAAACACGCCTACACGTTACGTAAGAAATATCGTTCTATGTTAACAATCCCGACCACAACGGTGTAGAACTCTGAAGTTCCATCCAACAAAAATAACTGACACCTCATGTGTACACACAAACTGCTTACGTGATACGTTAATTACATAAATAAAGTGAAATAATGCTAATGGTTAAGGAGTACGATAGGTATAAAACAGGAATAGTTTTATGACCTATAATCTGAAGTACGTACTAGGCACTTCATTCATTCCTTCCTCCCTATAATGCACACCAGTCCACTCCCCGATTTTCCCAACTCGCCCGCTAGATGGAATAAAAAGTGAATGAACGTATGTTGTTATGATCTGCACCAGAACTGCCAAACCTCATGGTCTTTTCCCTTTTCGAGAACAGAAGTGTAATATCATAGTCCTGCAGTTTGCCAGGGCAACGCTCTCTTATGCCAATACAGTAGAACTCCACTCATCCGGATTAACTGGGTAGGCGAGCCATCCGGACATGCAGAAAATCTGGATAATTTGATTTTTCTTAGAAAACGGGCTACAATGGCAGTTTGAAGTTCGGCTGTTACTATTTACAGTACTACCTGCGTCTAAGTCTAAACCTTCCGATTACGCCTGATTTGAAGTTCTAGAAGCCATAACACCGTACTGTACTTGAACCGATTACCGGTAATTTCAAGGTAAGTTAGTTTTGCAGAATTCTCGGCATATTTACGCGAAGGGCCAAACCGCTCCGGTTAACCAGCGGCCGGATAAGTGGATGGAGTTCTACTGCACTGCTAGTTATATCAGCAGCCAAGAAATTCCAGTCGTCTGTAAACGTAATGGCTATTCAGATCTTATGTTTATTGGACCATGCATCATCTTGATAGTTAATAAAGAGAGCCCAACTTGATGTCATTTGCTTTATTATTTCAGTATTTACTGCTCAACATGTTTCGGATGTTAATACATCCATCCTCAGGAGCTTGCGACTTATTTGTTGAGTTATTTCATGGGTTGTATCGCTCTGGTTCGATGCGTGTTGGTGTTACGTTGTGGTTTGGCTGGGGTGGTGTGGTATCCGTATGAAATAACTCAACAATTAAGTCGCAAGCTCCTGAGAATGGATGTATTAACATCCGAAACATGTTGAGCATTAAATAATGAAATAATAAAGCAAATGACATCAAGTTGGGCTCTCTTTATTCGGCTATTCAGAATTTAGAAGAAGGCATCACGAAGTGCTAGCATGAGCATATAATGAACACAATTATATACGTCAGCACTACTTATGTATTAAAACATAGGCTACATGTTTCAACCCAATATTAGGTCATCCTCAGGCCTGCTGCAGACTAAGTCATTGGTGCTGTGTGTATATTGGGATCCCAATATGTTTGATATATGTGCGAGTATACTGGAATCCCAATATACATACAGCACCAATTACATAGTCCGCCGCAGGCCTGAGGATGACCTAATGTTGGGTCGAAACATGTAGCCTATGTTTTAATAAATAAGTAGTGGTGACGTATATAATTGTGTTCATTATATGCCATTCAGGATGTTTTACCCTCTAATGTTTCGGTGATTATTAGAAGCAAATTCATGCACTATCACTGCACGGTTTTTCACAACTGGAAGCCCATTTTGAAACTGTCTGTCCGTGTATCAGAACGACATTCTGAAGTGGGCTTCACAACGACAGGACACGGGTAAGTTATGAAGTGATGACAGGATCGCAACTCTGGTACACTACCTAGCAACAGATAAACTGGAACACAAGGCGACCAACATCAAAATATACGGAGAAATAAATTTACACCCCTGCAGAGTAATTTCCGAAGCAAACAGGACTAAAGGTGAACCGGGCGCCTAGGACTTCGTTCCGACGAATGCCCCTTCACCTTCCGCACACAAACGTGAGGTGTTTACAGTCAAATTGGTCACCGCTACTGTAACCGCCTACCGACAATCAATCCGTAAATTGCAACCGATTCACATTTTTAAGTTCTCTGTAACAGGTAAAGTCCATGCGACGGACGGATGGAAGCTTGGGCTTCAAGTTACTTTAAGTCGCAGCATCAACTGCAGTAACTCTATCGAAGATTCGGCCGACTGTTGAAAATGGAGGTAAAGAATCACTTGGATGTGATTTGTTGGAATTCTCTTGGATGAAATGGCGAAAGCCGCGGAAATATCAGTCGGGTTAATCGACGTCCGGGCCGATACCCGAACGGGGCGACTTCAAATACAAGCCACAAGTGACCTTGGTGTGTCGCAGTGTCTAAATTAAGTATTAGGCCTTCAAGGCGTGGAAGTAGTTGAGGTACCGCTCTATTCTCAGAAACCGGAGGGACACGCGGGAAATCAGCCTCACGCTCCGATCGTCCTGCTCCATGCGGTATGAGGCTAGACGAACCCCAATCAGTGAAGTAGAAAAAGCACCTCAGCCATATGAGAATGACGTAAACAGAAAGTAGGTTTCGTTTGTTAGGCTGGGCCAATCCATCATTGCATTAAGGGTAACGACCACTGAACGTATAACTAAAGGTCTGGTATAAAAGTCAAAGTACAAAAATCCCCCATGCCGCAATTCTGAATGGAAGCAACCCACGATGTACTTATAAACGTCATATAATATTAAATAGTGTACGTCAGCACAACAACTTTATTACTCAAGGTAATTATAAGGCTACATGTTTCGACTATAGATTAGTCATCTTCAGGCTTATTTTTGTCAATTGAGTCACAAGATGCTATGCACACTTTGGGATCCCGTCGTGTTTACATCCATGGAATACATAAAATTAAATCGTTTGTCTCAAAGGGTGTGACGTACAAATTTGCATTATTTGATACTGGTTCCCTGACGATGAGCTTTTTTGGATTGAAACACCCACCGAAATCTCAGTGTTGTAATATAAATATCAAACGAATAAGAAAATGAATTTGGTAGGCTGTGCGTTCTGAAATTCACGTTTACTTCAATCCGCTTTTCTCGGGAAATAATCCTTTGATCCAATTGTCTACTTTTTTTAACTGTTTTAAGACAAATTACATACACATATGAACGTTGTCTCTCCGTTTAGCTGCAACACCACGCCATGCCTCAACCCGCAAGACCACCGTAACAACCCAAACGCTCTCTTGCGCTGTGGTAGAGCACGTTTGAAATTTGATGGCACACGCGCAGAAACCAGATTTGGTCTTTCAGCGAAACGTACGAGTCCATTTAAAATTGGGGTGGGGGGGGGGGCAGTTCAGACGACTACTGGCAGCTGAGGTGTGCACATCAGCGGTAGTAATGGTAGAGTGCAAGACTACTGGCTACCCACTCCACTCACATGTCTCCCTTTCACTTCCCCTACCGTGCGTCGCTGTGTGCCATCAGGTTTCAACTGAGCTCTACCGATCTATTGTATGGCACTGACACGCCGTGGACAAAGTGACACTGGCCCACATAACGCACCCACAATTTTTCGTCCATCTGCGGGGAGAAATAGGTCCCATACGCACCACGTTCCGCGAATCAAACCTTCCACAAATGCGCAATAAGACATGCATATTTACACGGATGTACCCAAAATATTCATTACTGGGGTTCCGCACTTCGTGGCCCTCTGCCATGTCCACCGTTGTGATTTGTCTACGAATATTAACGAAGGAGCTCAACACGCCAAACTATCACTACTCAACAGAACTAAACCGACTCGACAGTGTCAAAATGGGTTCATATTTATGTCATACGATTACTAACAACCTCTACATTACATGCGAATGACAATAAATACCCTGTGTATATTGCACCAAACTTTACACAAGACCAAAAAAATATATACATATGCAGGACTGTGAAACCTTGTTACTAAACATACGTTACTTCAGCATCGTACACAACAGACCCCCATGCTGCCAACTTGCTTTCTATGCCTTGACAAAAAAAAAATATTATTAATCCAAATTCAACTGTCATCAACCCGGGGTTATAACTAGCATGCAAATTAGTACGACATATTCAGTTCACAAGAACTGAACAGACTTTTATTTTCCCCAAAAATGCTAGAAACACAACCAGTACACATTCAGAAGCTTCTGCATATACAGTCTAAGGAAATCTACAGACAACACAAAAACAGTTCGTGTTGCCGCAGCAACACACTCTTCGGGTTAAGAAACAAAGTGCCCATGTTCCATCCTGCCTCTCCCAGTGGCGTAGGTACGATTCAAAACAAAAGATGATTACACAAACTACTCACCGGACAGACGAGTATTTCGGAAGCGGAAACAGCTTGGTTTCCTGAATTCTTCACTTCAAGTGCGTTCAAGTCCACTGATCACTAACAGACAAAATGGCAGATTTCAACTGATTTGTGTTCGTTCAAGATGTGCTTTGTGCTACGATTCTACCCCCACTAACTAAACTGGCTTCACTCTATGGCCATGACACAGCCCTTCTACCTCTCTCTCTCTCTGTCTCTATCTCTGTCTCTCTCAAACGAGCACATACATACTCCTTCCCCCCTTAAACCTGAATGACTGGCTGCCTAGAAAACCTAGCGTTACCCCAACTCAGAAAGCGAACCCCGCAACCCACCATCAGCTTCATCTCTCACACCCTCTACCTCGAACCATACAAGTTCTTCGAAACTTCTGCAGATGCTAAAGTTCGCGTTCGGCAAATCTTTTTTTTTTTTAAATATCTAATAAAAACTATGTACTGAGTTACACACATTTCATTTCGAAAACGCTGATGGTTACGGTTTGGTGGATGCGGCCAACACACCACACAATAAACTGTTCACTCCAGAATTAGGGATGCACAACACGACATAGGACAAACACTGCAAGCTTGGCGTAGGTCAGGAAAAGCTAGCCCAACTCGAATGTCTTCCATCAACGCCATGTTTAACACCTCCACTCCACTCCCTCCCAACCAACCAACCCCCCCCCCCCCCCCTCCCGAATTGCAAAAAAAACGGGGGCTCCCATACACAAATTTCCCCCCCCTGGGGCCCGGTAATTATTTTTATTATTC
>Ga0123354_10006332_pt1 | contig 17559 bp, 11 predicted proteins | sample TergutLab28metaG_2_FD_97872 | JGI IMG/M metagenome (GOLD analysis project Ga0123354, IMG submission 97872) | Labiotermes labralis P4 segment gut microbial communities from Petit-Saut dam, French Guiana - Lab288 P4 | ecosystem: Host-associated > Arthropoda: Insects > Digestive system > Gut ...
ATTTTTTTTAAAAAGGGTAAAGTTAACACAAAAAAGGGATTTTCACAATTAATTTAAACAAATTTATGTGAAATAAAAAGTAAGGGGAACTTGCCAAAAAAAAAAAAAAAAAAAAAAAAAAACACACACAGACTGGAAGAGGATCCATCCATCAATATTAAGCCCTTTCAACTGCTAGAGGAAAAAATATGGACCAATACTGAGAGTACTCTTATGTGCAATTAATATTGATCCTTTAACTCAAGAGTGATTCAGATGAGTCATACTAAATACGCATGCAGTTATCTGAACAAATGCTACCAAAATGTTTAAAATTTACTGGTTAGCGCACAGATCCATTTAATAATTGTGTGCACTGACCACTGGTATATATTGTATTCATGTTGAGGAAGGAAGCATTTTCATGTATGTGTCATGCAGAAAACTATAAAATTAAACAAAGCTTTAACTGATATGATCAGATAAAATAAGCTTCACTCTGCAAGGGATGAGGTAACCTAGAAAGAGATGGATACTACCTGTGAGGGTTGCAGCACACGATGGAGATGAGTGCAGGTTTGTGAGATGCAGGGAGCTGCAGTGAAGGAATGACCTCTCCAGTTCGCAAATTGTAGAAATCAACACAGCCAGAGATGTTACCCCATGCTGCAAACAGATTTGGATGTGCTAGGCTCCACTCCAGACCCACCACACCTGTCTCTACGAAGATTATCCGGACTGGGGTGGTCTTAAAAAAATTAGTCAACAATGAACACATCATTTTGTATGACATCAATAGCGCTTGGACTAATGTAAGTTTCAAGTTATTTGGCAACAGTGTAACAATATTTAAGGCTATTCTTTTTGACTTCATTATTTGATATAAGAATCTGACATTCAGGTGAACGTGCATCATAATAAATTCTTACAATAAAACCAACCAGATGCACTAATTTCTCTAATTTATTTTTGGGATAAAACTCTACATGTTTCAGACAGTTACTCTGTCCATCATCAGGAGTTTTTCACTGTACACACAGCAATGGTATATGTCATGTATAGTTTTATTCCAAGCATAAATTTGAGAAATTAGTGCATCTAGTTGGTTTTATTATAAGAATTGATATAAGAAGAATGATCCTGAAATTCTTGTAACAAATTCAATAAATTTGTTATATATTGGGGGTTTCAACTGAACATGACAGCAAAATGTCTGTTGTAAAATTACCTTCTAACTTCTTTATTTTGTCACTATATAATATTTAAAAATGTTTCTTTCCCTCTGTGTCCACCTGTGCTGTACAGACGCAAAAGTCTGTTTTGTTTGTAACCCGTACCTACTGCATACGTCCCTTTGAAAAATCCAGTAGTTATTTGATAGACCTAAAGCTGTACATGAAGAAATAAGTAGACTATACAGGTAGTATTTTCATTGTGAAATCATTCAAGCACAACGGCACTAATAATAATGCCATTGTACTTTTAGTGTGTTTAATAATTCTCAAGTTAAAGATGTTGGAAGTGTACTGACTAGACCAGCATCACATCCAAGAAGACCTGAATTCTCAGGTGTGTGGTTGCTACAATAGCTGTCATTAGTAAAACACATGGAATTAATATTTGCTTATAGGGGCTTGAGTTGGGTTCCTCCAGTTTATCTGCCAAGGTATGTACTGCTGGGGGGTCTGAAAGGTGTAAGACAGGGACTAAGACTGAAGTCTGATCCTAGCTGGCACAGAGGAAGCCACAAGGATCCTAAATCACACTGTTCGTATATTACACACTACTGTTCTGTCTTTCTGTTTGGTATTGTGGTGGCTAAACACAGCAGAATGGGGCTTGGGTACACCAAAACCCCCTTCCCCTTCTGGCATATTCCAGTGCAATACTGTTCATTAGCTTTACAGCAGTAACTGTGTATCTGCAGTAATTGAATTGTAACCAGTGAGATAAGAAATACTGCAAAGAATGCATTTAAGAATCATGTATAAGTAGTTGATAACTAAATTAAAATACACAATGCTTGAAAAGCAAACCTGTTTCATGTCGTAGATACGAATTTCATTGTCAGTTCCACAAGATATGAATATATTTTCAAGATGTGGTGAGCTCTGCACACATGTAACTGCACCCTGGTGTTTATCAAATGCATTCAGCACTGGATCCTTCAATGGCACTTCTGAGCACACTGAAAATGAACAGTACAATTTGTCATTATTGTATCATCCTTTGAATCTGGTAGCCTGCAGTGTTATTTTCTATGCAAACAGAAAGTACTAAATTGCCTACAACAAGCTTTCAAATCACACCCAAAGAATCAAAATATGATATCCCTCACCCAGAGATGTAGATAAAGAGGTCAGGGCCCCTCTATAATTATTATTGAGTTACTCTCAAATCTCATAACAGGGATACTGAATACGGAGTTATGTGAGAAGAATGGAATCAAATTTGAAACAATACACACATAGATTTTTGTGTTCTGTATGTTTTGGGGCCCCCTTGACCCATGGCCTCTCCCCCCCCATGCTGCAGGGGCCTTATTTATGCCACTGCACTCTCCCCATCAAAAGGACTTTTTATTTGCCACAGTTATTTGAATTATTTATACAGATAACACCTAAGTGATCTTTTCCAGCAGTACATATCCATCACAGTTGTTCAATTTACAATCACAAAAAACTTATAGGTCAGCATTCCAGCAGAAAGCCCCCACTGACAGGTTTAGAGGGAATGGTTTATATTGAAGCCACAGAAGGAAATGGAATAACCCCTTCAACACCCTATTCAGTTGTCATGCTTCCCTGTATAGAAGTTCTCAAGCAACACATCCATTTTGTTATAGAAAAATCTCGTGTAGGGCGAAATTGTGTTGGTCTAACACAAATTTCCCATAAGAAATAAAGTAAATAAGGGTCTTGCGACCAAAGTCCAAAATTAATCAACAACTTTTTAACTTTATGTCTCCAATTTTCTGGCATATGGCACCATGTCACTAGGTGACAAGTGTCCGACGTTTCAAGATGGCACATTGGCCTCATCCTCAAGGGTCAATATGTCCAGTGAAGAATTTACAACTTTATTCCCTTATAATGACTACAGTTTCATTGTAATAAGTCTTTTATGTATATCTTATGCATGGCAGTTTTTCAGAAAATATGACACAATGATTAACCTATGGGAAAATAAATAACATGGTGGCAGAATAAATGATTGCAGATATAGAAGCATTGAAGAGATGGAGGTAAGACAGAAGACAGTGTTACCTCAACCTTGGAACAATTTTAAACACAGAAGATGATTCTCTTGTTTATGTTTGTAAACAAAAATTCATGACAGTTCTGTATTTTTCCAGATGGTGTGAATGGGAGTGGTTCCTCTGAATTTTCAACTGTGCCACTGTCTGCTGCTTTTGCTTCAATAAATCATAATGAGGCTTGCATGCATTCATTATTGTTCTCATAGTTTCTGACCACTGCTACATTGGCAATTGTGTTTGTTAAGTTCACAGCCTTCTTTTGTTTTACTCAGTATAAGTCTTCATATCAGAATGTCTTCCATTAGATTCCACTTGCATACCTCTTCATCACAGTAATCTGCATGTGGATCATTTGCAACACAGCCGGGCTCTGCATACAGCTGCATTAATTGTTCACTTGACACCTCATCTTTGTGTGATTCCAGCAACTTGATTACAACTGCCTCTTCTAATCCAAATTATTTACCTGTGCAATGCAGAGCTGTTGCAATTCTTCATCCAATTCAAAGCCTTGACATTAATGAACAATGTTACAGAGTAATTTTTTTCACCATTAGTTGTCTGTCTGAACAAAGTTAGCAAATATCTTTCAGGCGCATTGAGGTTTACACATAGGACTTATTGCTTGATTCATCAGCTACAAAGGTGGTGTCATGGTATGTGGCAAATGGTGTCATCAATATATCTGGATAATTACAGGAAAATGTCCAGAAACATTACCAAACACAAGCATATTCTTGAAGTCCATACTTTTGGTCTTACAGTATGCTTTGCAATATAATCCATTTAAGCATTCAACCTTTCAGTGAATACTGGGGCTGATAAGCAATCTTTCTTTGTTGATCATCAGTAAACAAGAGAGAAAGAGATGAGAAATCTCATCCTATGTGTAACTCTAGGATTGTGAGGTTCTCATAGTGATGTTTATGAAGATTCAAGTCTTCTAAGATATGATGTCATGTCTAGTAGTAAACAGTTACTGGAATTTCAGAAGAACTTGCTCACATCTTATGTTCAGAATTATCATGCTGACATTTCACACTTGGAGTGGTCAGGGACCCATTACCAGAAGGGAGAAGGGTCTCTTTGGAGTCAAATGACCCTATGGGGAAGACAAGGTCCTTCCATCTGCCATCCAACCACACATGAAGTACTGACACAGCAAACACTAACCCTTGGAAGCAAAAAGAATTGTGTCATGCACATGTAAGAAAAAAATGAAAGTTAATATGCCCACAATGCAGTGTGGTTTTGTGGGGTAGTTCTTGTGTCAAGCTGTAGCATATCAAACATCACTCTTGAATAATGTCTAACACTACACACAAATATCATTAAAATATAACCACTGTCATTACTGGATGTCAAGGGGGGTGGGGGGTTGCATTTATGAAGGTGCTAATGAGATAAGCAAAGGCATTTTTCAAGCTTCGTTAGATATTTGCCTCATTTTGAAGTTTATTAAAGAACGAAATAATAGACTGCTTGAAGACAACTGTAAAAAATTTCACGATTTCTGACATTCTCATGGAGGCGTTCTTCTTCTGCACTACAACTTTGATAGATTCTTGGCTTTCTCTACAAAGAAAATTACCCAATAAAAGTGGATAACCAGTTATAAATTAATCTCATATTAAACTTATACCCCGTGAGCAGGGTCAGCGCAGTCGGTATAGAGACGCGCTACAGGCTGGATGGTCCGGGGATCGAATGCCGGTGGAGGTGGGGAGGGGGGGAGATTTTCCGCACCCTTCCAGACCGGCCCTGGGGCCCACCCAGCTCCTATACAATGGGTACAGGGTCTTTCCCGGGGGTAGAGCGGTTGGGGCGTGTTGTTCACCACCCACCCCCATCTAGCGCCGAGGTTAAAGAAAGAGTAGAGCTATACCTGAACTCCCCCTCTGGGCCTACATGGCCTGTTCTGGGGTGAAATTTACCTTACCTTTACCTTAATAAGTAAACCGCACAGAAACTTATACATAAACATGGTGAACATTAGGTCTGTTTTTTGGAATGTAAAAAAACAGTAACAAAACCATACGGTAGGAGGACGATTTATTTCCATTCGTTACACAGCTACAGTGGAACCCGCTTAAGAAGTTTTCCCGCCTAAGAGGTCATAATAATTTATTACCAAAATTTACCCACATGATGAATACAGACATTGCCCTTTTAACGTCCTTCCCACTTAAAGGGATTTCTAGCCTATGAAGCAGGACAAGTTCACGGTGCAACGACTTCCCGGAATTCCCAATCGTTCAATTTTTTCCCCAACATGTGATGACGAAAAAGCCACCCAGTTACACGCGGTGACGAAATAACAACTCCCCGTTCATCGTTGTTAATCTTGTTGGTTTTAACTGGGCCGCAGAGGTACCGCTATGCTAAACTACGTAAATCAGTGAATACGTCGCAGGGAATGACATTACAAACCAACCGTTCTGCCATCTATTGTCACACGTGCATATCACATAACGTGAAAACGTCATAGCACGCATGATCTGCGATAGCACGTGGGTAATCTACATCTACAACGTAAAGAAGCGTGGTGTTAATGGAACGCATTGTGACTGTAAAGGCTTTATTTTGTGTGTGTGTGCAAAAGTCTGTGCATGCACAGCTGTGTCTGAAAGTGATAAAAATGCCACAGTAGGGTCGAAAATGTATTCTGGAATAGATAGTGAGAACAAGATCTCCATCATTCACTTTGGCTGTAAACAATTTTTGTCATGTTCAAGAATGTCAAGATTACTAAAGCAGGTAAGACTTGAATTGTGGTTTGATGGTGAAAGTGGATTATGTGATGTGGAATATATGGAATAGTTCTCTAGTAAGGGAATGTCAATTTCAATGCACAGTTATAAAATAATGTTTTCAGGCTGAACATTATAAGATGTATTCCTTCTTTAATAAGCCCCATTTGTTTAATTTTTGCAAACACTTTTAAGAGGGTTTCAGTGTCCTTCCCCTTCAGCCAGTTCTCTGCAAAAGGCTTAAAGGTTTTGCCTTTTATGGACACAAGGTTTGCAGATGACATTCTTGCCACCATCTTTGCAGTCCAAGTCACAAGTACACTTTCCACAAGTTGCAACATTGTAGGCCTTACCTGTGATGATTAGCTTGGTCCTAAAAAAATTCACCAGTATAATTTTCTGTACTTTCGACAGCATTTGCATGAATGGTATGATGCAATGCTTTGTTTAATCCATAACATGAACAATATCACATTTTCTCATTTTTCTCATACTGCTTAAGCATGCTGAATTACTGCTCTAATGTTACAGCTTCTCTACACTTTTACTATGACTCCCAATAATAGGACTGGCAGTACACTTCTGACTGTTACCATGCAGATATGACTCCACTTAAATCAATACAAAATTTTAAAAATGAATCGAAAAAGCAACTTAATAACAAGAATGCATTTTATTACAGCACATTTCACAACAGCGACTGTGGGACAGATTGCACATGCACAATAGACTTGTCTCACCCATTCCAGAACTTACAAAATGTAACACCACTGTGCATAAACTGTGGTAAACCCTGTTTGTTTGCTGGGAGAGGCCTTGCTTTTCAAATCATGTTAGAGGAAGTCATGTTCACCAAAAACTACCTGTGTTTCCCACTAGTTTCCTGTTCATAGGAACATTGTTAGTCAAAAGTGTGTGAAAAACCTTCCGGTGTGGGCGGGGGGGGGGGGAATAACCACCGGGGGGGCGGGGGGGGGGGGGGGGGGTGTTCAGTGCTCTCATCCCCACCTTTCTTAGGACTTCTTTCAGTGGCTTCAGTATAAGAGTTGCTTTATTATATGAAGATGAACACAAAGACCAAGGCACATGCTTTTAATGTTCTTTCTTCATAGTTAGTTACTACTATACACAGTAGTCAGAAGTCACTTCACATGTTGTTGTGTCTAGTGTCAAGGGACTTTTGCACCATATTGTATCTTCCAGAGTATAAACTGTAAGCTGCCTGAAATGTGTATCCATTCCTTAATCTCACAGAATTTTTTTTTAATGTTTTGCTGACCATGCATCTCAGTATAATCCTAGCAATTAACCAACTTGATGCACAAAATCTTGTTTTATAATAAGTTTATTAAATGCCTCTGCATGTTTCGAGCACCATGTGCTCATCATCAGGAGGTAAAAATTGTATTATACAGCATCTGGTATCATCACACCTGTAGGTGGCCGTCCAGTGCACAGGTTGAGAGAATTCTTCTCTTAACCTGTGCACGGGACAGCCACCTACAGAGTGTGACGATACCAGACGCTGTATAATACAATTTTGACCTCCTGATGATGAGCACATGGTGTTCAAAACTTGTAGAGGTATTTAATAAACTCATAGAATGTTTTCCTAAAATCTTTCCCCTAATATCTGAATACATCCTATAGTCTGCTGTTCTCATACAATACTCATTTATGTTTGTTACTGTATGTATGTATGTAATGAAAAATTCTTATAACACCAACCTGGTGCAGGTTTGGCAGCAATAGTGGAGCAGTGCAGTAGGCCACCTCCATCCACCCCAACCACAAATGTAGTCATGTCCTGTACGGTGAAACTAAAACATGTAACACCAAGTTCCATGTCCACACCAGCACTTCCTACTGGTGAAGGCACTGCTTTTCCTGGGCCAGTGTGCTTCATGTGTTCCACCATGATGACAAACCTAGCAATACCAAGACATTCATTGGTTGTGACAGTCCTATTAAACACGTATGCACCATCCGCTAACTTCTCAAACTGATAATGATAGACATACATGGCATGGATGAAGGATAGCAAAGCTATGGCATGTATGCCCAGAGCCAAACTTGGAACTATTTTGTTTGACACATCAGCATATCTGATGTGCCTCCACATATTCATATTAAAACAAAACTTACTGCAAATCAAAAGTAGAAATAGTTTTCCTTTGCCTGTAAAACAGAGGCTCATGTGACTAAACACTTGTCAGTCTGCAGTTATAAATAAAACTGTTTCTATCACAGTTGCAGTATTTAATATCTGTTGCTACTTCTACTGTTTATACAAAATATGTAATTTTTCTCTAAATTAGTTTATTTTGGTAAAATTTAGTAACAACATTAATATGGCCAAAAACTGCTACCTGAAAATACTTGCAGTTCTCCAGTCTCCTCCTTACTGCCATACAATCCTGTGGTGAAGTTGCAGGATTTTCTTATCCATGGCACAGATATCCTTACAGTTTATCTATTAAAGTAAAGTGTTCCCTGTCCATGCCATGAAGGAGCACGAGGGGAGCAAAGGCATAACTCATCATTAATCTCGGCACTAGATGGAGGCAAGAGGTTAACTGCACAGCCTGGAGTGCCTTCTGAATAAGAGACTAGGCAGACCATCTAACCTGTAACCTAGTTGCTGTACTGAATATGCTACTCTGACTCCCATGAGATTTATCTTTTTCCTAGTATTTACACCAAGTTAGGTAACTCACACACAATCTGATTTGTGTTTGAAAGGACTCTGGTTCAAATCCAGCATTCCATATCATAGGTGAAGGTTTTCATTTACTTCTCTAGCACATACATTTAAACACTGGCCTCATCCTATAACTTTTATTGTCTCGGAAGAGGGTCTGTACATCTCCAAGTACTGCAGAAATATCAGCGTTGTTATACTTCAGAAGCAACATTTTATCATCTGAGAATATGCTTTGTATACCTTCCAGTCCTGTTGGGTTGGTGGCCATAGTTAATTTGGAAGTAAATAACACATATATATTAGGAACTGTAAATGTCCCCATTCTACAGGGCTGTTGGTGGTCATATTTAAACTTGGGAGTAATGGTATTAGTACTGGAAAAATGCAATGCTCAGCCAGCCAGCCAACCAACCATGCGCACTCTTCCACAACAACGCAACACACAGCTGGTAAGGGTTCAGTCACCCATGTGGATTCTCACAGTTCTGCTTACTCCAGTCTATAATCCTTCTAATACAAATGAAGTAGAAATATGAACATGAAAAGTACAGCTAGCACAGGCATCATCCTCACTGTCTTCATGGCATTATGTGTGATTAATGATCAACTTTTACTTCTGTTACCTGCACAAGGGTTACACTTAAGACAGAAAGAAAGATGATTTAAGGACATTGAACACGGTGTTCAGCCTTTTGAACATATAATTTCTAAATTTATTTCAGTGGACATACACATTGGTCTCACAGTGAAAATTCACATTCACTCTGCCACTAGTGACTTTACTGTGATCTCAAAGAGTACTGACACAGGACAAAAAAAATGCTGTGGCATTTCACTACATAAAATGGCAATGTTAGCCTTCTAATCTCGAATAAAAATTTATTAATATACTGTATATTAAAAATATAATCTTTGGATTTGGCAGCTTAGTTGTAAAAATAGCAACTAGATGTCTCAATTTGAGCAGTGTTTAAACTGTATTCAGACACAGAACTGAATGTTAAGGTGTCAACATTTTGAGTGTGGAAGGGGCAGTGGTAAAAGGTTGACGTTCAATTCACATACCTAAAACCCAATTTTGAAAACTGCTGGGTAAGGCAGGAATACAGGTAAATGGCTAACTCTATCTCAGTAATGTTTAAAGCTGCAGCTCTTACCTCCACGATGACACAACATACTCAAATCACATTAATCAGTCTGCTAATATTTAAAAACCGGCCACTAGTCCTGAAAACCAAATACTATACATAAACACAATCTGTAGGTGTAACATCCAGTTACTGAAGATTACAAGGTGCTACACAATTACCGCTGCCCTTTAAACAGTTAACAGTAAAAAAATATGTAGACATACATAAACAAATTCTCAGGCTGGGATGCAAAAACCCATGACTGAATGACCAGAGACCAAACACCTCACACTTTCATGAACATATGAACTGTAGCCCAGACATCAACTCATATGTCTCATACAAATAATAATCAAAGCACAACAGTCATAATTAACAACTGGTCAAAAACAAAATCAGTGTATATTGGAATCAGTACTGTGAGTCCCTCATGCTCAAGAGTTAAGGCTGTCATAGTAGTCACTGAAATAACCAACTTCTGGGTTGTGATAGTGTCAGTGTTTTCATTAGTTTGTTTTAATCTGAAACCTGGAGAAAGGTTACATACAATATATTTCTTACCCCTCACTCAGCTGCAAGGTCCCTGTATGAGTCCCTACTTGCCACACCAGCACACGACCATCACGACCTGCTGAAACAAGTATAGGCCGCTGCTGAGTACGATCAGGGTTATGAACCCACGACACTTGACTCACAGCTTCTCTGTGAGCGCCAGGCATGGTAGCGGAGGTACTGATCAGACAATCATCATCTTTTTGGAGGTTCCAAACTAGAACCTCTCCTGCAATGTAAAAAAGTATATTCAAATTTAGGTAATTCCTCTGCTGCTGTCTATGGCTTGTGATGTGGTATCTGTATCAAAAACATCCTTCCACATAAAAGGCAAACACTTGCTATTCTATCATTATGCATGTTAAAAAGTAGTTTAAGTAGGATCAGAAGATGTCAACAATAAATTGGCTTGTTAGTGAGTTGGAAATAGTTACGAACATGAAGAGAAGGCTGCAGCATGCGACCATATTCGTAGGCAGTAATGCAGTGTCCACTTTCACGTGACAGAAGCTCCTCACAGTGGTAACATTGCTTAGTGCATTGTTACTCTTATCAGATTTAAAATAAATGTTATTGTTCCCATAAACTTTCAAGTTACATGTGTTTTATAGTTTGTTTCTAACAATTTCCCACTGATTTAATCAGGTTTTATGCTAGACAGTCTGATTTAAAAATCTGCATATCGTTAATGAGCTCAGAGTCACTTTCACTTCACTGGTCTCTTTAAATATATTTTCCCTCAAGATACAGAAATTAATCACCTTCAATTTCTTTCATTAATTTCATCTTGGATGCTGCTATCCTTCTGTGGCATGTTATCAGATAGTCTATTCCATGTACACATTATGTTCATACACTTGTGATCAAAACTACTGGGATAGGTTGGTCTGCATCCTGATGGGGCAATAAACAGGGGGCTCTCAAGTGCTCCTTTCTTTCATATTACCTTATACCATTTTCAAATGTCACTTATCAGATTTTGCATTTGTATCTTTCATCTTCTTCACTCATCCCCCTTGAATGCTTATCACCTACCACATCATCTGTACAGTCACTGTATCATCCTGAATTTGCTATGTATTTGTGTTTATCACGACAGTTTGTGTTCTTACTCTCTTGTTAAATATACTGATTATATTGGAAATTAAGACCCATGACATTCATTCAAACTTCCTCACCAGCAGGGATCTTTCTCTTTGATGATGTTCATTCTGAATGTGTCTACAGGGAACTCAAAAATGAGCCATGAAAAGAACATTCTCACTGAAAGTCAAGGTACAAAGCCCATACCCTAAATCAAACACGCACATGCTTGTACACATACATGCACACACATACACACACACACACACAAATTCCCTGCCCAGGTGATGGAAGCACTCCACACTGCAATGGTAACGTAACCACTGATTTGGCTGTACCTTCCTGACATGCTACTGCCGATTAGGAGCTCTGATGCAAACATATCTCCCATGAAACTGTGCTGATAACACTCACATTTGCACAGCATAGAATGAGTGTTGCAAATTGGTAATAACCAATTTGCAACACTCATTCTGTGTGCAATTGTTGACAATGCACAGAATCATCATCAACTAGCTAACATGGAGATGGGCCACATGTTGACCGATTCCTGTCCCACACGTCTCTTTAATGGTCTCTCCATGTTTCTTCTGCCTGTTGGTCTGTACTTTTTAATTTTCTCAGTAATCTATTAGGGGACATTCTGTTTAAATGATACAACCAACTTCTTCTGTACTCCTGTATTTTGTTAAACTGGGGTTATATTCACTTCTTTTGCCATCTCTGTGTTTGTTCTTTAAAACATCCAAGTGTATCCCACTATTTTTCTTATATATTTCATGTGTGCTTCTGTTATTCATCTTGCATCTCTTGCTTTAATGGTCCAATTTTCACTACTGTGTAACACAGCTGGAAGGGCTAGTGTATTGCATAGTTTTATTCTTGTCTTCTTTAAAGTTTTCTGTGGTCTAAACATATTGTTAATAGTGCCTGTTATTTTCTAATAGTTATTTAATTTGTTATCAATGTCCATTTCTGTTTCATCAGATATCAAATTTCCTAAGTAGTTAGAGGAATTTACTTGTTCTATAATTTTGTTATCTATTGCAGTTTTACTTCTAACTGGATCTCGTCTTTAAATGCCATCAGTTACGTTTTCTGTACAGATATAGTTAAACCATGTTCTGTTATTATTTGATTTAATTTTTACACAGTTTTCTGCAAGTTATCTTCTGTTTTAGGTATTATAACTTCGTTGTCAACAAATAACAGCATAAACGAGTGTTGATTTTTGGAAGTGGAATTCCTTTGGTGTCTTCTTTCTGCCATTAAGTTATTATTTCATCTAAGTATAAAAGTGTGTAGGTGAGACAGGGCAACCTTGGCGTACTCCTTGATTAATTTCAGCCAGTTTTGATAGTTACATTTTATAAATATTTTGTTTTGTTTGTATATGTCCACTATTGCCTTTAGTAATGTATCTGGAATATTTCTGGATATTAAAATATCAGTAATTACAGAAAGTGAAAAGAAATTGCAAGGTACTAAAGAGAGTAAAAATTCTATGGTTATTTACAGTGAAGGTAAAAGATACACCACAGGCCAGTCAGGAGTAATTATATGGATCCATAAATCAATATCAATGCACAGAATGAACAATGTACAGCTCCTCAGAAGTACATTCTGAGATCAGAATGTGGTGTATGCCCCCCATACTGGCACAAACTAAACGATACAGATGTCTTTTTTTCTAACCCCCATTGGAGGGCTTATATGATGAAAGTTTAGAATTGGGATTCTTTCATAATGTAAATATTTCACTACACACACTTTCATCACAGATTTCTATTAACATGAAATTTTAAAAGTTTACAGTTTTATTGGTGTAAAAATTACAGCCTCAAACATTAATATATCAAAGAATGTGGAAAAAGAACTATGCAAGATCTCAGTCCACTTTACATATGAACTCCTCAGCTAGAAGCAAGCAGAAGAGCCCCCGAAAGTCAGTTTTTTGGATTCCACCCAACAATTCTTGAGAGTCACTCATCACTCAACTCTTCCAGGGGAGCATTACCACTCACACCCTGGATGGAATGTTTCGATGGGATTCAGTCCTGTCTTGCTGATTAATGTGTTCCTGAAATTTATAAACTAACCAAAAACAAAAAGAAGTCACTATCTCTTGAAACGGTATTTCTGTCCCCTGCAGTTCCAGTTTAATTCAGCTCATTACATTTCAGGTACAAATAGGTTTTGCACAGCCATATGCTCCCAACCCATGCACTGCTTCCTCTGCTAAAGGTTGGGCACACAGCATTGGTGTGCTTCTGGCACTGTGTGTAAATTCTGCAGTGAATTGGGAATGGTGAAGCAATGTGTCTCAACCCACCTTGCATTAACTGGTCAGCAACAAGCCCAACACATGGCAGAAAATGTGCGTTTACCTGGATGTGAAAGCTTCTGGGAACTTCAGGGTTAAGGGAGGCCTCTTGTTCACACATACCCAGAAAAAGTTCTTGTTAGACAAACAACAGTCTGGGACCCATTGGTATTAATTCCATAGTCAGCCAATGCTAAGTCAACAGTGTGCCTACATAAAACAGTCATCACCACTCACAGCAGCTCCTCTAATTAAATATCTTCATATCCTGAATTTCAGTCTGTATAAAAACTGAGGTGTCTACTTAGATAAATGATCAGTTTATTCTTGGCATGCTTGATACAATGTCATGTCAGATGCCAGCACACACTATGGATAACAAGAGAACAGACCCTCAAACATTCCTGGCAGCCTGTACTAACAAAACATATTTCCTCTTCCTGGTTTCATTCATGTACCCACAACAAGTATTCATTCCCTGCAATCACGCAGCCATAGCAAGTCCAATGTGGGTCACCTAATTGATGTGCAGCCTGGCACTTCCAGAATGAGCCATAGGGGTAGACTGAGAACTTGCTGTTAAAGGACTACATATTTTCTGTTGTCCATTGTGGACCGGCAACAATAGAATATTAAAAGTTTCTGTACAAAATTCCCCAGTTTACATATTCCAATTCAGTATTATGACTAGCCATTATCAGTCTTCAAAAATCTGATCTGTATTCTTAGGATAATATGAACATTAATCTTAAATAAATAGGGTGTGCAATTGTTTCCCAGATTTAATTGGCTCAGGACAGGGTCCAGTGACATACTATTATGAATATGGCATTGAACTTCTTGGTTCCCTAAAATCGCAATTTCTCAACCAACAGAGTAACTATCAACTTTTTGAAGAAAACTTACAAAAATGCACCAACTCCCAATATTCATACCATTTTGTTGGGTTGGTGCTTTAGAAAACAGGACATCTCAAGTACGGTTTTGTTTATATAAACTGTCACACACCGCTAAATGTTCCTGCTGCCAAGATGTAAGGTTCATAGGGATGAGCACTCAGGCTGGTCACACATGATCTGGTTTCCAGTGTCTTCTTTGGTGCTGAATCTGAGAAGTTCTGCCTGTGCAAAAAGACTCATTGTATGATGTTGCTACAACACCAAACAAACTTAGGTTTCATACCTCATTGATCCACCACCATTCATGTATTTTATTTATTTGTTGGTTCATGCTTTAATAAAAATAGAATTTACCATACAATCTGTATGTACAGGAAGGTTAATGCCCTCTGTTCTGTCATAAGTATATTAACAAGGAGAAGAATATTGCAGTGGGTAGTATGCTAGAGTCAGGATTGAACTGTCCACCTTTATTGCAACAAAACAGGCAGTGTATGTATAATGTAACGCTGAGGCACATTCGTGCAACAATTGTTGCAGTGGAAAAACTGTAAGTGTTAATATTCTGAGACCGTGCTCATAGCCATAGGTCTCCAGCATGCAGTGTGCATGCACCAAATTTTCTTCTGTGGCCTGCCCAGCTGTAAAATATTTTTCCACATTATCTCATACAGGGCACAAATAAAAAAAAATATTGAAATGAAATGTGTGTTCTGATTTTCTCTACAACTTCTGTCTGAAACATTTTTAATTCCAAGAAGGACTAAGCGAGATATGATCAAAAATATGTATTGGTCTTCACGTAAAGTATCTGTTATTCCTGTCAGATTTTAATGAAACTGGCACTTTATCTCAACAGATTTTTAAAAAATAATCTAATATCAAATGTTATCATAGTCCATCCCATGCGAGCCGAGTTGCTCCATGTGGACAGACAGACAGACAGACATGATGAAGCTATTAGTCAATTTCACAATTTTGCAAATGCACCTACAAATTAGTAGAATTCCTCTAGACCAAGGCTGGCAAACTTACGGCACATGGAAAATTTTCTGGGCGTGTAACATTCACTGCCGTCCCAATTTTTTATTTCTTTTGCCAGAAACAGTGTTTCTACATTGTGACACGTGTGTGTGTGTGTGTGTGTGTATATATATAGATATATATACATACACACAAACACACACACATATATATACACACACACACACACACATATATCTGATTGCATAGAGACTGTATATGAATTACCATTGCTACCAAATAATACTGCAAGGGAAACATTTTTACACAAACCAGGCGGTGCAAAGAGTTGGCTGGATATTTATCATTGGGATGCCAGCCTGGTGGTGAATGGGTGAATACTTGACATTGGACAAAAAATTTTATGATCTTCTCTTCATACAGGAAGTAGTAACACCCATATTTACTTCCAAATTTTCTTCCATATCACATTCTTGGGCAAAGCCTTTATGAGAAATATAATCATTATACTTGCATTATCATATAATATGCATTAATGATAATAATGCAGTAATTAATAATACTTATGGAAGATTCCAAGACCTTATTTTGCTCCTCAAAATTCCCATAGGCATGCGAAAGGATTTCTTTCAAATCTGCAGACAATCTGGGCACACGCTCTCAAAAAGATTCACCAGTCCTGCTATAGACACTAGTGCTGCTTCGAGCATCCATTCAATTTAGAATCAGCATAATTGTGCTGTCTGTCCAAAACAGAGGTTAGGTTTTGTTAGATTTAGTTTATTTCTGCATGAAAAAGAGTTGCATGTGTTCTTTACTCCATAAATATTATGCTCCACAAATGATGCTGCTAAACACAAAATTTTTCTGTTGGAATTCCAATGGTTGTTATGCTTCTTTCAGTACATTACATTTATACACATACTATGACCAAAAGTCAGTATTTTATCTGTCCCTTTTATCATGTCCCTGAGTATGGCAGCTATACTGTACAAATGTTGTGAGGGGCAGGTAGGAAATCTGGAACCAGGGTGCTCTGCCGTATGTCTTAAGAGAAGAACATGATGAAATTTGGTTTGGATATTTTTGGCAAAATAGGCAGGAGGGGTATAAAAGATCAATATGCCAAATGTTTAAAATGTGATGCAATTAAATTCAAAGACACTTGAGTGTAACAAGAATAAGTGACAAGAGATCTTCAGTTTCATATGGGAAATGAAACAGGAATGGAGGATGGACAAATACAAGTCCTGTTGCAATTTGAATGAAAGGAATGGGATAGCACGGTTTTAATTGAGACTTCAGAAACTGACAAGAATGAGCAAGAGAAAAGAAATGGGGAGGTGCCTCCCATGTAGAGAGGCGGAGAATGTGTTATGTGTACTTCTGAAGTGTATGGAAACACAAAGATGTACAGAAAATCTCTTCAATAGCAAATGCTTAAAAATAGTGAGGAACTTGCATAGAAACAATAATTAACTGTAACAAGATCCAAAAATTGAGAAACTTAGATAAACATTTCTTTGTAGATGGAAAAACCAAATGAAGAAGATATGAAAAAGAGTTGAAGACAAGGACGAAGAACTGCTGTAAATAGTGATAAATTTTTTATATAAAACATGTAAGTTATACTTGGAGATTCATAAACTTATTATTTCTATTTGGAAGAAGGAGAAACTGCCTGAAGAGTGGAAGGAGTCGATCATAGTACCTATTCATAAGAAGGGGGGTAAAACAGATTGTAACAATTATAGGGGCATATCACTTTTGCCTACCACTTACAAAATTTTATCCAACATCCTGCTCTCAAGGTTAATTCCATATGCGAAGGAAATTATCGGGGATCATCAATGTGGCTTTCGACGCAACAGGTCGACTATTGATCATATATTCTGC
>Ga0123354_10006337_pt1 | contig 17551 bp, 17 predicted proteins | sample TergutLab28metaG_2_FD_97872 | JGI IMG/M metagenome (GOLD analysis project Ga0123354, IMG submission 97872) | Labiotermes labralis P4 segment gut microbial communities from Petit-Saut dam, French Guiana - Lab288 P4 | ecosystem: Host-associated > Arthropoda: Insects > Digestive system > Gut ...
AGAAAGCTGCTGCAGATCACGTCCGGCGTTCATAAGTGTCGGCGAATTCGGGAGAAAATAAAGTGATGTCATTAGTTCATAAAAATCAAGCGTCATGGCATCAACATCATCCTGGCTGCCCCAAACTTCTTCAGCCGAAGCAATATTGGCTGCTACACGTGCAAACATGTCCGCTGGTGTCTCAATAGGGTTGCCGTCTCCATCTTTCTTTAAATATCGCTTTTTAAGTATCGTTAAAGTGCCTTCTGTAAATTCGTCATTAACACTAGTCTCAAAGCCCATTTCGGCTGCTGTCATTCCGTCAGTCATCAAAATCAACCCCTTTCAAAGAGTCGTCAAAAGTCTTACAAAAATCGTGTCTAAAACAAGTCGTCTACTACTTGTAAAAGAGCGTTAACACAAAAACCTTCCATTCCCACCTGTTTGTTTTCGCTATTAACTGGTTATGATTCTACACCGACCAACTATGCTTAACAACACACATAACACTTAATCCTGTGGAAAAGTACGCTACATATAGCGTTTCATCTGTAAAATATACGCTATATATGGTGCATTATTTACAACGCTTTAATTTTGATCGCGGGCTTCGGCTTTTTCGGCTTGATCTTCGATTTCGCGTTCAGTTGGTTTTTCTTCGGGTTTATTTTTCGTTTTCTTGATAACCATCAGATAAATAACTTTGTCACGTGTAATATAAAACGTAGCAGATTGACGATTTTCGAAGTAAACAATTGGGTCGCCAATATCGGTCGCCAGTTGTAACAACTCTTTAAAACCTTCTACGGTAATCTTTTCGGGATATTTTTTAAGATCAGGTGGGGTGATGGTATTAATAATAGCATCATCATAATCGTGCAATAGGCCATCTATTTCTTGACGATACCAAGATTTATAGCTTAAGGCTTTTTTGATGCAAACAAACATGACCGCAAAAGCCCCAATGGTCACACCACCGACTGCGATTAGCAATATAGTTTCTAACACCGTCCGAGCCGGGGCATTAAAGTCAGTTGCTTTGCTGGCTTCGCCATCAAGCTTAATTTCGAAAAACGAGTCGCTCACTGGGATTGTCATGGAACGTTTGTATTCGCTGTTTAATTGATTACCATCACTGGCCTTGACTATAAAATCAATCCGAATCGCGCCGCTAATAGTGAAATCTAAACTCGACTTAATCGATTGATAGCGATCCCGATATTTACTTAGATTAATTTCGGCTTGTTTGCGGAGTGTGACATTGCCCTGTGGTTTATCGGTGGTGTAATCCCACAGCGTATCGACCACCTCATCGGTAATGGCTGGGTCAGAATCAGAAGTTACACCACCTTTAGCGACACGCGCCACGAACGACACTGTAGCTAAGTGCTGATATTTAATATGCGACGATTGCGATAGTTGATTAGTGTAAATATTGGTGATCTCGATATGATCAACAATGTCATAGGTGTAAATATCGTTCATGCCTAAATACGGCTTGCTAACAATACCGTTGTTGGGCTTCATAAAAACACGATAGTCAATTGTGTTATGTTCTTGCATATGAACATAATCGGCGGGTTTTTGAGAGCCAACTGTTTTTGCAAATAATAGAATAATACCAGCAGCTGCCACCGCTAAGCATATAGCCGCCAAGGTAGTGAATCTGAATTTAGGCTTAATTTTCGCTTTGCCCATATATACTCCTTATTATACTTAAACTTAAACATTTTGACAACTGTGACATTATTTCGACTCCTTTAAATCCTCAAATACCAAGGCCGGCCAACCAATCAGTGGAGTCTGCGCCACAGCTTTACCGACCACCTGGTTATCGTAAACCGGCCACATATCATTAATAGGGTTATTATCGCCCTTGGTAACAAAATAACGTTTACCGTCTGGCGTATATTTTATATCAACAACTCGGTGCACGATAGAAATACTGCCCAAAGTGTACTGGACAATATCGCCCAGTTTTATGTCATTGGGGTTAGTTTTGACAATATAAACCACATCGCCATGACTAAATTTCGGTTTCATCGAATCAGAAGCAACCGCCAAAGGTATAACAGGGAAGATACCTAGGCCAAACATAATACAAATTGCTAGTACCGCCCCTGGGAAAATCATTACCCACCAGTGCCGTTTGCCACGATATTGAACATCGATACCACTTTGGCGTTTGGCCATCCACTCGATACTGTCATAAACCATAAACATTATAAATACGATGCAATATAGCGATATGGCGTCTAAGATTCTGGGGATGTCTGGCAGAATCGGTAAGAAAAGTGCCACCGCTTGGTAGACACCAATAAAAATTAAGTTGCTAATTGCGCCACCATTAAGAGCCGAGTACGACAACCACAGGTTTAACACCAAGGCTGGCAAAAGTGCAGTAAAGATGTAATCAACCTGTTGCCATAGACCAAACCGTATGACATTGGGCAGGTTATCGATGCTGCAGAAAGCAAACACCGCCATAACGATAAAACACATGCGGTACTGCCATTTTTTAGACACCGATGTCATAATTTTGGAACGTAAAAACTCCATAATGATTATGATCAGAAAATAAGACCAAGCATTCTGCAATAGACCCGTCCAAGAAGTTTCCATAGCGTTTTTCGCAAAACCGGTAAACAAACCGGCCGTAAAAGTAAACCCCACGTATAAAATCGCGCCCAAAACCGCAACCATAGTTAAAGTAGCTTTACCGCTGTAAGTGCGTTGATTATTGCCAAATGCAAAGTAGGCGAATACCAATAAGGCAATGTAGGCTAGCGGCCTAAAAATATTAAAATAGGTGTCATAAAAGGCAGGTGGAGCCAAAAAGATAGCTAGTTGGATCAGTACCATGGCGGCACAGATTATAATTATCAGCCACTTCTTTTTGATCATACCAGCGTACACCCGTAAGTTGCTGAACGAGGATAATAGGTAATGTAAATACGCACTGTTTTAATCGGATCGGCAACATCCGCGGCTTCGGTATATTGGACAGTCACAATGGCCGACCCCTGGGTGGTGTTTTTACCTAGCTGAGCCTGGTAATTTAGTGTGACTGTTGCTTGCTGATTAGCACTTAGGGTCGTTGGTGTTACGGTAGCCGAAGTAAAAGTAAAAGCATTATTAGTTAAGCCACCATCGGTCGCTGGCCATGGAGACACAAAACTAGCCGTACCATTTGTCCAGTCTAAAACAGTCGGGTTAGCAAAGTGGAACTGAAACGATGCAACCGAGTTACCGTTATTTGAGTTAGTCGCGCACATTGATAGGTAAAGATCGCCAGTTACATAGTCTTGCCGCAGTATCTGCACTGTGCCAGTACCAGACGCAGTATTAGTAAAATAATTGCCATTGGCATCTGGAACTGGTGCAATTGGCAAAATCGTCGGGTCTAGATTCGACTGGGTGACAAAAAAAGCCTGACCACTGATTTGCATCTGGTTAGCACCAATCGCATAGGTGATACCTAGGCTTAACACCATAAAAGTAAAAGCAACTACTGCCACAATGCCGACAGATTTGCGAATAATTTTTTTTGCAGTCATCTTATTAGTCCTTTCATGGTGTATATGGTAAACTCGCGTTTTGGTAATTAAATGTTATAGAAAACTCACGAAATAGACCAGTATCGACATCGTAAGCACCAGCTTGCCAACCGACCACTGTTAGAAAAGTCGCAGTCCCGCCAGGCGACAGCACATAATTGGTCAAATTAGGGCTACCTGCGATATCGTCTGGCCATTGCACAACCAACCCCGTGCCCACAGTATCGGCTACAGTTGAAATATTCAATAATCGAACGGCTTGATTACCGGTGTTTCTGATACTAAACGAAATTGTACGTGAATCACTCGGCATAGCCAACAGCAGAGAGGCATTAATAATCTGGTTATTATCGGCTGCCGAAATAGTAGTAAATTCACCTGGGCGCAGGGTACCAACTATATTAACCGCCGAAAACTCCACCTGAATTACTTCGGTGCGAGCCGCTATGCCCTGGATAGTCAGCCAGCCAGTTGCCATTGCATACACCGATGACATCGAAAACATAAAAACAAACAAAGCAATAACGATTAGCAGTTTAGTTCGAGCTGTTCGTTTTTTTCTATGCGTATCAACATAACTATGCTTAATCTTGCTCATAATCAATACTCATGCTCATAGTTGTAGAATAAGGTGCACCAGCCGGCATAGCCGTATAATACACTTCTATTTGCGTCAGACTGTTACATAAAGTTTGACCAGTGTTAAGAGTTACGCCATCCAAGGCCGGCCACGTAATATGAATGTTAGGATCAGTCGGCGGAGTTACAATTGGTGTATCAAAATGCACGTTGTGATTACCGTCGTTTTTTAGACAAAATCGTACATATTTAGGGGTGTTAATAGCGTCAAATTCTAGATGAAACATTAAAGTTTTACCATCCGAAAGAGCGCTAACCGTATCATCCGAATCGCCGCCCTGCACACCTATATTTGTAATATCAATATTAGTTCGATCGACCCAAACAGTCGAGCCAAAAAGGTGTAGTTCACCGGTGACCATCATATATACCAAACCAGCTGACAAAAAACCAAAGAAAAATACCAGCACCAAAACCACACTTATACGGTGTTTTTTAGTGAATAGAAAAGCCTTTCTAAAACTGGATTGTTTGTTTAATTTTTTTGCCATGTTTTTTAATTTTCCCCAATTAATTAGGTGCGTACTCGGAATAGCTTATCCGTGCCGACATTGTTTCGGTTGTCTGCGACGATGGCACAGATGTCCATTGAACCGAAATTGTCATAGCACCGGTTGAGCTTTCGGGCGGCAGCTGGATACCATCAAGGCTTGGCCAATTAACTACTACACCGTTACTGGGCGACGATAAGATTTCTAACGCTCCAAGTTCTTGATAACAAGTGCCAACATTCACAACCTGAAAAGTAATCTCTTTGGCCGGAGCTTGGTAATCTAGGTTGGTCGAAAAGTTCATAGTTTCGCGTGTTGCACCATCAACCGTTGCTGTGATAGTCGGATCTGATTGGTACAACGTAGTAGTTGTTGAATCAACATTTATGGCCGATTCGATATTTAATTTGCAGTTAGCATTACGGCCGACCGAGCCACCAAAGGATAGGTAACCAGATGCGGCTGCATACACGATGCCAGATAGCACCAGTGCTGCAGCCGCTATAATTGGCGCTAATAACTTACGTTTATTGACTCTTTTTCTGAGCGCCATGTTTTTTATTTTCCCTGTTTATTTGAATGGTTCTAGCACGAGCTAGCAGCTGCTGCATAGTTTAAGTCGGCAGCAAATTGTGCATCACCAGATGCGCCAGTCAGACCGTCTGGCCAAGTGGCTGAAATTGTAAATGGTCCAATAGAAGTGCCGGTTGGTATGCATTGAGCTGTCATATCAACATAGCTACCGCCTAGAGTGATATCGTGACCACCACTAGCGCTATCACCGAAACCAGCGTCATTGGTTACATTAACGGCACTTAGATCTGCATCTACTGCACCAACGTTTTTAATGTAGAACTGAACAGTTTCGGTTTTGCCAGGTTCGCCCAAGAACATGCCGAATGATAGGGTATCATTGGCACCATTTGCCCCGCTGCGGTTACCAAGAGTAACACCACAACCATAATCACCACCATTCGAGCCAGTTGTAGTAACACCAGTAGTACCATAGCCAGTAGTTGGGCTGATGCATGATACATTTGTAAAGTCGAGGTCAACAGATGTACCACGACTAACTGAACCCGAGATCGACAACAATCCGCTAGTAGCGGCCCAAACGATGCCGCCTAGCAAGAGTACGCCAAACCCCGCTATTAAATAACCTAGAGTTTTTTTATCTAGGCCTTTGTTTTTCTTTTTTGCCATAAAGCTGTTCCTTTTATCCCGCTTAGGGGTTAATTATTATATGCTTATGCTATCATGTAAAACAATTAGCGTCAACTAATTCTTAAAAATAACTTAAAAAATATTTAATAGCTAAGTTTTAGGCGCAGTATCACAGTAATCAAACTTTTTCAAAAGTGTTTTATGAACCAATTTGTTTAATAAAAATGCTATAGCACTTAGAGCCATTAGTGCCACGGCTGTAATTACAATAAAACAGATTACATAGGCCAAGCCTTTTTGATTGACATCTAAAAAAGTGTACGGGTGTTTGCCGCTAAGCAGCAGAAAAACTAAGAAAATTAATGGTACAACTGGCGCCGTCCAAATTATTTTTCGTAATTTATCGGTGGTGTGACTAACAAAAACTAGCCAATATATAATTACCGAAAGTGGGTTAATTAAATGCATAAACCGAAAAGCGCCCGAAAAATTCATAGTACTGGCAAAAGCTAAGCAAACCATCATAACTAACAGCAATAACATAGCGGCATCAAAGTACATAAAGTCAGGTAGTGATTTTTTGCGGAAAAACCCATAGACACCAGCTACTAATAAAAACACACCAACAATCATATTGCCATAAAATGTTAACTCGAACGGTGCTTTGTATAGAATATCGTGATAACCCCAAAAAGAAGTGTAAATTAGCATAATACCTAAACCAACAGATATTAGATGTTTGATTAAATCAAAACGTGATTTCATAAGAATCTTCCTCTCTTTCTAGACATTTAACAGTGGTGGGCGAGGAGGGACTTGAACCCTCACTAGATAACTCTAACTAGATTTTGAGTCTAGCGCGTCTACCGATTCCGCCACTCGCCCTGAGCTTGCAGTTTGGTAAAAACCTACCCGATATTGTATACTATCAGAGAGGTAAAATCTATAGTGGGCGACGATCAAGATAAAAATTCTACTAACAGCGCACAGCAAAAAGCGGCTATCGATCTGGCACGACAAAAAGTGCTACAGACTTTTAAAACTGAGCCCGAAAATTATACCGATGTCGAAACACCCGCAGCAAAAGCCGTGCCAGATAATGTCACGACCCCTAATAATGACCAAGCAGTCCCAGCCGCTCAACCAGTACCGGCCAACTATAATCAAAATCAAGCCAGCAGCCCGGCCGTACCTAATATTAGTGCCAAGGAGTGGAAGAAATACCATAGCGCCTGGCAAGATTATTACCGCAAATATTACGAAGAATATTATGTCGATGCTGTTCAAAAAACCGCCAGCACGTTAGCCAAACAACAAACTTCTGCCAATAGTGAAAAAGTCGCCATCCCGACAGCCGAAGAAGAAGAAACCGACAAAAAAGAAACCTTCGATAAATTACGTGATCGTATCAGTCACCGCACATCTGATTCAGCCCGTAAGTTTCGCAAAAGTCGTCATTTTATACCAATTGTTTCGGGTTTGGTGGTTATGTTAATTTTTATCTTTTTACAATACAACCGTTTGTTTTTCGCTGTGGCTAAAGCTTATGTAGTGCCTGGTGGTACTGATACAACTATCACCGAACTCGATCCTACAGTAACCGCTGCCGTGGGGCCAGACCCCAAGTTGATTATTCCCAAGATCAACGTACAAGTACCAATAATCTTTGGCATCGGCAACGACTATAGCAGTCAAATGGCCGGCATGGCGAAAGGCGTGACACAGTTTGCCATACCAGGTGCAAATGCCTTACCGGGGCAAGTAGGAAACCTGGCGATATCAGGGCACAGTAGTAACGATGTTTTTGACCCCGGTGACTATAAGTTTATTTTTGCTAGGTTAAGCCAGCTAACCAACGGCGATATTATATATGTTAATTACAAAAGCGTTCGCTACACTTATGCAGTGGTTCGGCAGACTACGGTTGATCCGACTAATGTCCAAGCTTTAGTTTTTCCAACCGATAAACCGATGCTAACACTAATCACCTGTATGCCAGTCGGCACGGCTCGCTATAGGTTGCTTGTCACCGCCGAACAGATTGATCCAGAACCCGGGTCTGCTAAACCATCTGGCGATGATAGCCAAAAAGTCAAACCAGCCAGTTTGCCGAGCAACTCACCAACACTTTTGCAACGATTTGTGGATTGGATTACCAAACTATTCAGCCACTAAATTAAGCCGTTGCAAATAGTAAATGTCGCCGTCCTTTTTAAAACTATAAATATATTTATCGTTAGAAGTTAGTGCCACGCTAAAGCCAGTGGTCACGGCCTGCACATCACGCTTATTATTACCATCAAAATCATAAATAGTCAGCTGGTTATCTTGGTCAGACCATAATATATAACCATCGAGCCAATGGAGTGGTTGAGCCGTCGCAACCTCGCCGTTCAGGTTAAAAGTACTTTGTCGATCTGTTTCTAAATCGTAGTTAAACACCTTGTTGGCCTTGATTGCAAACACAAAGCGACCGTTGCTACTAATTTCTAGGCGCTCTGGCGTAAAATCTAACTTAATTTCTTTAGTTTGCGATAGGGAATTAACCGGTCGGCCGAACGATGGAAAATCACCCTTTAGAATAGTTAGTTTGTCAGCCTCTAGCACAATCGCATAATCTTCGCTAAAATAACGACTACCTGTAATTTGCACCAATCTATTTTCATCATGTGGAATAGAGTAAAGTGTCGACGCATGACTATCACCATCTTTATACACACCAGCTTCTACAAGGTTAGCATCGCTAACTGTACTAATAAACAAGACGACGTCTTTTTTGGGCACACTAAACTGTGCCACATTGCTGACCAAAGCAGCCGAAACCGTTAAATTACCAACATCAACTTTGCGTAAATTACCATTTTCTAATACCCACATTTTTTTACCATCATTTGTAGCAAATTTGATAGCACTAAAGTTTAGTTTAAATTCGGTAGTTAAATTAATACTATTTTTGGGACTCTTGATATCCAGCAGGACATATTCTACTTGGCTGCCAAATTTATGGGTAACCAAAAGTTTGTTATTATCGGCGTTCCATTCACCTAAACTAATCTGGTGTGTCACGCCCTCGGTTTTCATATCCGAGAAAACCGAGGCAAAATCTAGCTCACTAGTTTTAACTTGATCACCACGCAAATCAAGCAATTGCATAGTTGGTGAATCTGCAGCAGGCAATACCAACATATAGTCACCACTAGGAGCAGCCGAAGTAGCCGCCACAGTACTGAATTTATTTAGCAAAGTAACCTGCTTTTTAAGCGGTAGCAGGCGAATGTAGTTTAGCCATAACACATGGCCAGCATCGACATCCACCGTTTTTGTCCAGGTATCGTATTTGGCTTTAGTAATCTTAAACTCGTGCTTAGTAGGATCAACCGTAGCTTTGGTGCGCGTTTTAGCAAATTGTTCCTGACCATCAATACTCACTGTTGCACCAGACGGTTTTGAAATAAATTGCACCAAACCGGTTTGTTCAATGTTCATATTACGATTAAACGTATAGCCCATAGCTATTAGCACCAACACGCCAGTAATAACAAAAGTCGCCACCAACATCAAAGTATTAGTAAATACCACACGCCATCTATTTTTATTGATAGGATATTTCGTATCCATTGATAATCACTTTCTTTGTATGCTTTGGCACTAAGGTTCAGCCCTACATCGTATGCATACTTACATAATTGTACAACAAAAACATCGAAATTTGGGTGAAAAACTATTGTATTTGGCGACGCAACTGATTATTATTAAACAAAGGAGTAGGGCTTATGAGCGAGCAAAAAACAGTGACCATCAATGGCAAGGTCTATGATGCCAGCACTGGTAAACCGCTCAACATTGCCAAGACGCCCACTACACAGACTGTTGATTCTAACTTTGTTCATGCCAAAACTCAAAAATCTACCACCCTGAATCGTAAATATACAAAAAAACCGATTGCCATGACAGCCGTGCAAAAAGCTCAGGCTGATCAATTCAAAAAACGGCAAGCCGCTAAAAATCAAACTATGGATTTTTTGGCGCATAAAAAACCGGCTTTGCAACCCATTAAACCAGCTTCAACCGCACCCACACCAATTAAACCAGCGCCGCAACCAGAGGTTTACACCGCCCACCCTAAACAAACCCAAGTTAACACCATTGCGGCCAAGCAGAATATCGACAAACGTCATTTAACGGCTATCGAGCTAAAAGATCGCGCTATTACCCAAGCTTTTGCTAAAATTGCTGACGCCCCTGAACCAGCCGAAACCGCCAAGAAAAAGCGCCACAGCAAGAAACAACGTAAATTAGCCAGCATATTATCGATGAGTGCTGCAGTGTTGCTGCTTGTTGCATATTTCACTTATTTAAATCTACCCAATATTTCACTCCGTATCGCCGCCATGCAGGGTGGGGTAGCGGCTACTTACCCTAGCTACCAACCAAGTGGCTATAGCCTAAATGGCCTAGTAGCCTACAATGGCGACACCGTCAATATGAAGTTCGCCAGTGGTAATAGTAATTATAAAATTGCCCAAAGTAAAAGTTCGTGGGATTCTAATGCTGTTTTACGTAACTATGTAACCACTAAATGGGGCAACGATTATTCTATCAACAAAGGCCGCGGCTTAACTATTTACATGCAAGACAATAAAGCGGCGTGGGTGAATGGTGGCGTATTTTATGTTATCGAAGCCACCCACGATCTATCCAGCGATCAAATTGAAAAGATTGCTGTTAGCTTATAAAGAAGGTATTATTATTAATATGAAAAATGACGAATTCGATAAATTGTTCAAATATATGGAAGATTTTAGGCGAGACGTAAATGAACGTTTTGACCAAACGGCAACTAAAGAGCAGCTCAAAGTGCTACAAGACGCAGTTGATGGTTTAACTGGTAGCTATGATACCCTAGTCAAAGAAAATGCTGCCGATGCACACGCTACCAGACGCCTAGATGATCGCATCGACCAACTAGATGAACGCGTCACAACGCTCGAACTAAGTCAACGCCCGCAGCCCGTATAATCTTTAGCCTTTAGCCAAGTTTTCAATCTGCCCAGCCAGCTCCATCATCTTAGCGCCGTGCTTTTTAATTTTAGACTCTTCTTCTTTATATACTTCACCAGTTAAGGCCGAACTTAAGCTCAATAGTTTAGTTAGACTTTGCGGTGACATATCGACTACTTCGCGTACCGCTTGTTGATGACGAGCCCGCAACCCACGCAAATAGCTGCCATCCGGTTTCAGTTCAAACAACGCCGCTTGATCAGGATGAACAACATCATGCCATTCTGCTATGCGTCCTTTGATATATTTTAAAATTGGTTTTACACCCCCCCCCCGCTTGACCGCTCGCAATGTACAGCGCCATCTTGTCAACCTCTTTAGCATAAGCCTCGTGAATATTCTCGGCTGTGGTCTTATCGCCAGATCGCTCTAAATTAAAAAACACATATTCTAAAATAGTTTTACTGTCTCGCCCCAAAGCCACACCAGCCTGATAGGGTATCACCCGGGCAAAAACGTAGTCCCTAGCCTGTGGCGGCAAATTAGCAAAATTAACTACATCATTTACTATGTCGCTACTATATTCGCCAGCCCATTGCTCACGAAAGCCAGCCGCTGTATCCCACAAATCATGTCTTTTACCATATAGATACGTGTTCATTAGATTAGACGCTCGCTGTTCGATGCTTGGTTTTGAATGCTTATTTTCGGCCCATTGTAATTTTATAAAATCCCATGGGTCGTCTATTTTATGAATCTTGCATGAAACACCACACCGATTTTGATCCCTCTCTTGTAGATCGTGCATCCCTTGCTGTCTGGTATGCCCAGCTATTAGGCATGGGTAGCGCCCGCCGATTATATGTTTTGGTATCAGTATTTCGTCGGATTGAACATTCGTCCCACACAACTCATTTGCAAAATCCAGTTGGTCTTGTGCCATTTCAGGGCTAAACAAAGCTACATTAGGGTCATTAATTAAATCAACTTCATCAATCGACGCGGTAATTTCGGCCAACATTGGATTTTCTTCATCACCACGCACTTGTGGGAAAGCTACTATCCAATCAACTGGGATTGTCATACGTGGGCATTCACCGAATACACGATCAAACTCAAACTGTTTTTCTGGGTCTTTTTCCATCATTGCATTCTATTGTGTTTGACACCCAACTGTTTTGCAAGCATATGGGTTTTGCATGTAGTACAATGGTCATATGGTAAGGACCCGTTTTGCCCCCAGCCCAACCGGCTATATTCATGTTGGCAACGCCCGCAGCGCACTGTATCCGTTTTTAATTGCCCGGCAAAACAAAGGTCAGTTTATTTTGCGGATCGAAGACACCGACCAAAGCCGGTTTGTACAGGGCGCTGAAGATTTAATTTATGACACGTTAAATTGGCTAGGTTTAAATTGGGACGAAGGTCCCTACTACCAAACCCAACGCAAAGATATTTATTTAAAATGGGCCAACAAATTAATCGCCAAGGGCTTAGCCTACGCCGACCCCTATAGCCCCGAGCAAGTCGAAGAATTTCGGGAATCTGCTAAAGCCGCTAAAAAACCATTTTTGTTCCGTGACCATCGCCCGGAAAATCCGCCAACCTGGGACGGCTCGCAACCATTACGCTTTAAAGTCACAGATTTAAAACGCTACCACTGGCACGATGAGGTAATGGGGGATTTAAGCGCCGGCTCAGAAAGCCTGGACGATTTTATCTTAATCAAATCCGACGGCCTGCCGACCTACAATTTTGCCCACATTGTCGATGATTACGAGATGAAAATTACGCACGTAATTCGCGGCCAAGAATATATCAGCAGTATGCCCAAATACTTATCATTATATGAAGCACTCGACATTACACCGCCGATTTTTGCCCACGTGCCGCACATTTTAGCCCCCACTGGCAACAAAAAACTCGGCAAACGCGATGGCGCCAAGAGTGTCACCGAATACCGCAGTGAAGGTATTTTACCAGAAGCCATGGTAAACTTTTTAGCCCAACTTGGCTGGAACGATGGCACTGAACAAGAAATTTATACAATGGATGAACTAATTAGCAAGTTCAGCTTAGGCAAAGTGCAAAAATCCGGCGCCCGGTTCGACGAACAGCGCTTACTGTGGCTTAACGGCCAGTGGATCCGACACCTAGATTTAGATGACCTATATAGAAGGACCGTGTCTTCGCTCACTGCCACTTTGGGCCGCTCCGCCAGCCCGCCGTCGCGGGTGTCGTCGCTGAAGACTCGTCGTGACTCGAATTCGCCCAAAATGGCAGTGAGCGAAGACACTAGCAAGTACGATTTTTGGGGCCCAGCGGCTCAAAAGGCTAGTGATACTGAACGCAAAAAAGTTTTAGCTATTACGCAAGACCGACTTAAGACCCTAGCTGATCTACCAAGTTTAACCGAGTACTTTTTTACCGAACCACAACCAAATTGGCCAATGATTGATGACAACAAGCAACTTAGCAAGTTAAGCCGGGCAGAGCAAATTAAATTGCTAGAAACAGCCAAAACAGATCTAGCAGAAGCCGATTTTGACAGCCTAGAATCTTTGCAAGATAACCTAAACAAACTTTTAGAAAAAACCGGCCAAAAACCAGCTATATTATTTAGTCTAATCCGTTTCGCGTTAACTTGGGCACCATTTAGCCCCGGCCTGCCCGAAACCATGCAAGTGCTCGGCAAAGATAACACCCTGCAGCGCCTACAAGCCGCCATAAATTTTGCACAAAATTAAAAGCCCCCAGTTGATTACTCAACGGAGGCCTTTAACGTTTACTGCAAGAGGTTAGTATAATTCGTTGACTAAATCTGCCATAGCAAAGATCCCGATGAAAACCGCTATCCACTCTACAAATAATACGATCTTGATCACTCCGTCCACGTATGGTATAGTAGCAAAGTACCAGTATTCATAAGTAATACTAGCCGCCACTAGTAGTAGCCAAATTATGATCATTATCACGGCACCACGCCGACTTGCTATGCAAACCCGAGAGATAAATGGGATAATTGCCACTGCTAAGGCTAGGGTTATGCAACCGAATACAACCGCTACTGACGTAAAACTCATCTCGATCACTCCTTTCCGCCCTACCGGGCGATTTGTCCTTGAAACTAATAAACTGCCTTGATATTCAGTTTACTTCGCCCGTTCGGTAGGGCATCAAGAAGGAGTATAGCTAGGTGATCAAGTCTAGCACTCCGTTATACCAACTAATTTTAGCTAATATGACGGAACACTAGACTAAATATTAACCGACATAGTCGCCCGGATCATGCCGTCCAAGCTTTGTTCCCTACAGCCTCTTCTTTAGGTATATTCGCAAACATACCCTGTTTTGTCATTTTACTGTAAACGCACGCGGGGTAAATAATTTACAAGTTCGATAGCCAGCGTTGACAGCTCGGTGTCAAAAGAAGATAAGGCACAGCCGCAAGCTATATAGCTATCTAAACTGTGCCTTAAATTGTAAGGGTAAGAAAAGAATAAGTCAAAAGGCCTAATCTTTTAGAACCCCGCCGAAAGGAAACCCGAAGTCCGAGCCGCCGTAGCCATCGCTCCCGTCGAAGCTCAGCGCCGAGTCGCCGCCGACCCCGAAGCAACCGACATAGCCGCCCGGACCACGCCGCCCAAGCGTCATATCACGATAATAATAACTGAGTGGCACTCGGCGCTCATCCTGAGCCCTATCGATATCATCGATCAAGTCCATCAGCGCCCAAATGAGCACATTGCGGATAGGCAAAGCGCCCGCCACAATACCACCATCATGAGCTACCATGATTTTTTGCTGCATACGATTTAGCAGCGCCAGCTGTGTATTTGGTTCAGAAGCATCAAATGTGGTATCAAAAGCTAAACTGCGGCCAAAGCATGTTGCTAGCCTTAAGTTACCATTAGCTTGCTTAAAACCAAACACAACCTGCCCTGTAGAATTCTCTCGGTCGTTCAAGATTTCTTCAGTCCACCAATCTTTTGAGACATATAGAACCTTAAAACCCTCTTTGCCAAGTTTCTTGCGTAACAAACGCTCATACAGAGAGTTTAACGCTGCGGTCGATACACTAGCGAAATCGTAATTTATTACAATATCGTAGCCTTGCGCCGCCGCTTTGGCAAAATCGGGTAAAAAACCCTGAGCATCGCTCTGAGAACATAAACCAAGTAGCTCGCACAAACGAGCCGTAGCACGCAAATCACGGTTAGTAGACTCGTCTCGTGCGGCATCATTATGCCACTGTAGAAAATCAGGCACCAATACTGGTGTACCTGGTTGCCAGATCTTCACAAAGGGATACCTGAGCTTAGTTGTAGTTGCAGTTTTCATTTTTACTCCTTCCCGCCGCCGTTACCAGCAGCAGAAACTTGTGCCTACGAAAAACCTACGTTCTTCTAATCCGATTTCTTTCGGTATACTAAAGAGCGTAAATTTTTCAACTTATCTTTTCATTGTAGCACACTAGCGTAATAAAGTCAATAGTAATCTAACAAATAGGGGAGAGGTCTTGTAATTCTTGCCAGTCCTCTCCCCAAGTAGAAACGTTTATGGTAAAATAAGCCTTATGGAGGTCAAAAAGAAACCCCTAGCCAAAATTGCAAACTTTTTAAAGTCTCACAAGCTATTAACAGCGGTTATTGCCGTTTTATTAGTAGCCGCACTAACAGTGGGGGCTATGGCCTTAATTAAAAATCTCGACAAACCCACCATAAAGGGCGAGAAAGCTGGTCAGCCCGAAAAACCTAAGATATATTATGCCGAATTAACCGGCAAACAAGTTAATAGCAAAGCCGAAGTTAACGCACCCGTAACAGGGGTAATGATCGAAAACAGCCCGGATGCCCGGCCGCAATCTGGTTTAAAGAATTCCGGTGTAGTGTTCGAGGCCATCGCCGAAGGTGGCATTACACGCTTTTTGGTGCTGTACCAAACCGAAAAACCGCAATTAATCGGTCCAGTGCGTAGTGTGCGTATCTATTACCTAAACTGGGCAGGCGCGTTCGATGCCAGTATTGCCCATGTTGGCGGCAGTGATGACGCCTTAGCCTTAGTGCGCAGCGACGCTTTTATCGATCTAGATCAGTTCTTTAATAGCAACTATTACTGGCGATCGACTGATCGCTACGCCCCACACAACGTTTACACTAGTTTTGACAAATTAGATGCTTTAAATGCCAGCAAAGGCCACACTACCTCTAACTTTACCGGTTGGCCGCGCCAAGATGGCAAACCCGCCAAAACGCCAACCGCCACTAGTATTGACGTGCATATTAGTGGTTATCTATACGATAGCCATTATGATTACGACGCCACTAGCAACACTTATTTGCGTTCGCAAGCTGGCGAAGCCCATATGGATCGTGAAGCTGGGCAAATTGCACCAAATGTGGTAATTGCTATAAAGGTGGACGAAACCACGCGCTCCGATAATTTGCACCAGGATGTTAACGCTATTGGTAGTGGCGATGCCTACATTTTCCAAAATGGCATCGTGACCGAAGGTACATGGACCAAAGCGACTCGTAATGATCAAATCAAGTTTACCGACAAAGACGGTAAAACCATAAAACTTAATCGTGGCCAAACCTGGGTCACGGCCGTGCCAAACGGTAGCGGTAGCGTCAAATGGCAATAGACGCAGTCTTAGCCAGCATAGCCTGCTGCTTGTTTGTAGCCTGTATCATCGTGATTGTGTTTTTATCTGTATCCCTGGCCAAAGCTAAAACTAAATCAAAAGTTTTAGAACTTTCAGTCGCTAAAGCACAAGCGCCCAAAATTATCAAAGCGCCACCAGACCCAGCTAAAACCCCGGCTGTAGCTTCAGTGCCACAGGCGTTAGATATTAGCCACGTTGGTATTGCGGTTTTGGATCACGAGCAAAAAATAGTTTACCATAATAAAATCACCCCTATTACCAAAAAAATGGACGAACCCGAACATTTAGGGTTACTTTTTGATCCAGGCGATAACGTTGGCGATTGGTTAAAAACAATTGATGGGCAAGCCTTGCGAGCCGAAAAAGCCTGGTATCGCGTACCAGGGATACCAAACGACGATGGCGAACGCCAATTCTACGATGTGATTGCCACCTACGAAGCCGGCAATACGGCCGAAACTGTGTTGGTAATTATTGATCGATCAGATATGTATAGCATAGAAGAAAACGACCTTAACTTTATCGCTTTTGCGGCTCACGAATTACGTGGGCCAATTACAACCATTCGTGGCTACCTTGATGTGCTAGAAGACGAATTAGGCAGCACACTGTCGCCCGACCACAAAGAATTATTCGACCGCATGGTGGTATCGAGCAACAAACTAGCCAGCTATATCAATAATATTCTGAATGTATCAAACTACGATGGCCAACACATGCAGCTTATCCTAAAAGAAACCACCCTGCAGTCTATATTTAATAGCATTATGGACGATGTGTTGCTGCGAGCCGTATCGCAGGGCAAACACCTATATATTAAACTTGGCGACAATCTACCAACCATCGCGGCCGATATAACCAGCCTGGGTGAAGTATTTATTAACCTCATTGATAACGCTATTAAATATAGCCACGAAGATGGCGACATCGAAGTCAGCACCGATGTAGATGGTGATCATGTGCTGGTTTTTATCGTTGATCACGGTATTGGCATCCCCACTAGTGTTATTGGCAATATATTCAAAAAATTCTATCGATCGCATCGATCGCGC
>Ga0123354_10006338_pt1 | contig 17549 bp, 11 predicted proteins | sample TergutLab28metaG_2_FD_97872 | JGI IMG/M metagenome (GOLD analysis project Ga0123354, IMG submission 97872) | Labiotermes labralis P4 segment gut microbial communities from Petit-Saut dam, French Guiana - Lab288 P4 | ecosystem: Host-associated > Arthropoda: Insects > Digestive system > Gut ...
ACATTTTTCTCAGAAATAAAGAGAGGCTGAAAATATTGACAAATTGTTCATCCCCACTCGCTCTTCTCCGCGTACAGAGAGCACTTTGCTCTGCACATGGATGTAGGAATATGTGGCACTGATTAAATGTAGAAAGTAATCAAGAGGCCTATGATTGGTTGAATCCTACTGCTCTCACTTAATTTGAATGTGAAAGCCTTCCTGCAAAATTAGAAGAAAAGTTATTATTTCGTTAAAACTACAGCGATTTTGCCTCGTCAGATCACATCCATTATCTGGTATTTTGACGCGAAACACAAATTATTCCATTCTCTCTTTCTTTCCCAAAAGTACTTTAAATGGCTCAAAAATCAACTTTCTTATTATCATAAACATTTCAGGTAGTGAAGTTCTCTGCCCTTTAACAGATTAATCGGCTCCCCGCTCCCACACTCTCTTCTACACTATTTTCTCTGAAACCTGTTTCACGTTTTCCCTTCTTTGTGTTTCTTCCTGTGTATTTAACTTTAAATTATAAAATTTGCAAGGTAGACGGTTGTTATTAAATAAGAAATCAAATTATATAAATTGTTCTAGACTATTAGTATTATTGTTGTCTGGGATATCAGTCTATTAAACCACTTGAAACTGCGATTTCCTGAAAAAACGGGTATTTTACTGCCTTAAGTAGCCCTGCACATTCACATTGGTCACATATTTTTAACTCTTCAGTTCAGAAAATTCAGGAAGCTTTCGTATAAATACAAAAAGTGTTAGCCGTGACCGCCTCTGTGGTTTCTAGCTACAGATACAGAGGTCCCGGATTCGATCCCCGGCGCTACCAGATTTTCTGAGTAGTAGTGGGTCTGGAACGGGGTTCACCCAGCCTCGTGAGGTCAATTGAGGAGCTACTTTAATGAAAAAAGTAGCAACTCCAGGTCTAGAAAACAGAGATTAACGGCTGTGGGGACCCGTTGCGCTGACCACGTGACGCCCCTCTATCCGCAAAAGTTGGCACTAACTTCGCCGACCGGCGGCGGCCTCTCTGTCGGTATAGTTCGCGTGCGGACTAAGGCCACGGAGTTTAGTTAGTTAGACAGCCATGGCGTGAGGCTGACGAGTCGCCTTTTCTACTGCTGCCAATTAAGAATGCGGGCATCTTCACCGACAATTTAACATAGTTCCTAATGGCGTCGTGCTTAATTTGGCATACAGACTACCATCATGTTTTTGGCTCTCCATTGGCCTTCCCTACATTTTTACCTTCCCTATATTTTGAACGTCAGAGGAACGATATTAAAATTAGGGCGCCAAACTTGTGACGGCATTGTTGTGGGCTGGTTTTCGGGCCGCACGTGGAAAAACAACTATTAATGTCGCACCTAATTGCCCAAATTATTGTGAAATTTTGTAGTATATACAGTTTGGTGAAGGGGCCCCAGGCCGCATGCCACCCGGCAGCCACGGATTGGAGACCCATGCATAACCGTATCCTTATCACAAACAGGCCGCCAGCCCTACCAGTTCGTGTCATCTCGCCGCGGCACTAATCCCCCAGCACCGATATGCTTATCTGTGTACACTCTGGTTAAAATGTCGTAACGTTTGGACAGAGAATGGAGGAGGGAGGAATAGAACAGAATGCTGCGTCGTTGGTGGGAGAGGGAGATGGCAGGTCAGGACTGCTGCATCACTCTTGAATAGATCCACAAAGCGAGACGCTCCTAAGGACTAGAGATATGAACGGGGCAAGAGACGTGTTCTTCTCGAAGAGATCCAGAACGGCCGCAGTGTCCATTGGGTACTCTATTCAATGGTACCAGGGGCTCTTTCTCCAAAAGTAATGCGGCCAGGACTTAGAGCTAACCCCTCACCCTCCATCTAATACCAAGTTTAAGAATGTCTACAGCTGTACCCCCACTCAGTGCATACATTAATATCCTGTGCAGGAAATAATTATTAGTTTTGCAAGTAAACTTGTTTATTCGTGTAAATGGGCACCTCTACCCACAGCGTGTTTTATTCTTAGCCTGCCTTGACTTGACACTGACTTATTTCACTCAATCTGCATTACATTTCCATTGTTTTCTGTTTATCTCAGTATTTAACCAACTTGATGCACAAAATTTGTTTCACAATAAGTTTTATTTCAAGCCTCTACATGTTTCGAGTACATGCGCTCGAAACATGTAAAGGCATGAAATAAAACTTATTGTGAAACAAATTTTGTGCATCAAGTTGGTTAAATACTGAGATGCACGGTCAGCAAAAGGTCAAAAATTGATTTGTGTGGCCACAGTTCGTCGTTATTGTATGAGTTGGAACTGCTCTGACTTTAATGCTTCTTAAGCTGCTAGAGTCACTCAAGATGAGGCAGCTACGAGGCATCGAAAGACGTCAGTCAACTGAGATACATGAGAAAAATGTATGAAGTATATTTGCAATGCTACAGAGGAATTTAAAGCCGCACGGTATGCTGGGAATAAACACAGCAAGCTACGAGCATAAGGTTTACCTTGAGTGACAGTATCAGCACATACCGTATCTCCATAAAGCATGCACTTGCACTTTCTTAAACACTGTCTTCATGCAAATGCACTTCAAACGTAGTACACGATTTTAAAATTTGGAAGTTAAAATTGATAGCGGAACAACATCAACAAATTTAAGGAAACCTGGGGGTGTAAAATTGGTGCTGGCGGAGGTTAGAAAGTTAAAGATGAAAGAAATACAACAGTTGACATGACCTAATGTCACAAGATTTAAGTATTAAAGTAAGCAATTTTACAAATATATACATATCTTTATCATAAAATTTCACTGCAAAATTTATATATTTAAATTAAAATAATTTGCAGGAATGTAGGATGAGTAACGCCATTTTAGTGTTACATGTTACTTCAGAGTGACTGTCTGGTGACGGCTGTTCAACCGAAACATAATAGACGTAGTTGACAGAGACAATATGTATTATTCTTGCTGTGTTACTGCACTGCAGGAAATGGACTGGAGGCGTCTCTTAAAGCAGATTCGGGAAGAAAAACCTGTTTGATAATACATACACGAAGAGGAGTAATCAACAGGCGAAGATGTAAGCCGGAAATTTTACACGAAGAAAAACATGTGTAATTTCAAAACTTTATTCGGAAAATCCTGAACAAATCTCATGATCAAGGAAATGATGGCAGGATATTGTGAATATGTGGATATAAACTGAACAAAGAGGATGAGATCTTGGAATTAATCCAGCTGGTTTATTTGAGGAAAACGTGGCAACTTCACATGAACTTCCATATCTCAATTGCTCTTGAAGAAGTTCCGAACGCATACTGTGAGTATATGGATTTCCAAATGTGATGTATGTACCGTGAAGTTCAAACCAAAATTTAATGCGCTCAATATGATATACGCCCCTCTCAATGTAGGCGCACAAGCACCGGGGTTGCAGTGTAATTCGCCTACCCATCACTTTAAGCAAAGTTCCTAAATAATATTTCATTTTTACGTAAAATATAGACCCTACTGAGTATGTTAGGATAGTGAAATATTCAGACATGGCGACCTAAAATGTGTATGTAAGGCATACCATGTCCTGTATTGGGTCTACCATATATTGTGTGTTCCTTGAGAGTATGACATGTCACTGGTCCACAAAAGCTTCCATGTTTTTGCTGTGGTCATGAGTACACTTTGCTAGGTACGAGAGATTGAGTGATTACCTGGCACATTAAGAGCAGTTTCATGCATGTTGCTTTTAGGTGATTCTCATAGAACATACTGTGAGTTAGTAAAGACAAGGTCTATCGATGTCGCTTGGTTAAATCTTGAGGTTAACCTTTTGACGCCTAATGTCAACTATAGTGGTGGTACCACACCGCTAACCTCTAAAGTTTCATTTTATATATTTATTCAACAAATATAGGTACCGAATATTTTAAAAGTGGTATATACTCTCCGTTTCTTTCTCTTCAAAATGCAGTTTGTTTCATAATTCTAACATATTTGGTTCCTGTATTATTCACATTTTATATACAGGGTTTGCTAAAATAAAAAAAATTCCGCCGCCAAAAGGTTAATGTGCTTTGAGAACCGAAATGTGCAGAATCTGTGAGGTGACAGACACGGCTGAAAGGCTGCTCGGGACTGTTCTGGGTGTTTGCATGAAATACCAGTTTCTATTGAAATAAGCAGGGCAGCCGGCAGATACGACTCATAGGGAAAATTAGTTAATTCTTTGCCATGGACAGCGTGTTAAGAGAGACGGTTTATAATAAAAATAAACGTAATGCCAGAGGGGTTTCTTTTCATAATATGATTTTCGTTATGTTACTTTGTTGTACATAAACAGTAGTTTTAATTTCTCAGTTGTGCGGTTGCGTGGGGTACAGAATTATTCGGAATAGGCCAATTGCCCTTCCCTTCCTGAACCCACATAATCTAAGAGATTTGATATAAGATATTTATGAATGGCAATTGGGTTTCCACCTAGTGGCAATGGTCGGTAAACTTGTACAAAAATAGAAAACAGAAGCACGAAGCTACTTTAGAACAGGGCACTGTCAGGACGACCACGTATGCCATTTTAGGACAGTAGTAATATATACGTAGGCCTTACGCAGCTCATACAACACAATGTACAGTTGTGCCCCAATTTCCGCCCGGAAAAGTGAGAACTCGGAACTTTGATTTTGTTATTTAAATGGAATTGGTTTCTTACGGAACTGTAGTGCGATTGTGTATTTGAGTACAAAAGGACTTGTTCCAAAAAATTTGGTTTAATTTGTAACTCCCTTAAATAGCGTCACTCTCAGAGTGTGACGCTATTATCACTTTTTTGGCGTTTTGCTGACCGTGCTGCATCTCAGTACATTTATCTGAGTATTTAACCAACTTGATGCACAAAATTTGTTTCACAGTAAGTTTTATTTCACGCCTCTACATGTTTCGAGCACATGTTCTCATCATCAGGGGGTCAAAATTGCATTACACAGCCTCTGGTATCATCACACCTATAGGTGTGATGATACCAGAAACATGTAGAGGCATGAAATAAAACTTACTATGAAACAAATTTTGTGCATCAAGTTGGTTAAATACTCGGAAAGCTATTATCAATGTAACAACGGATAATACAATTATTATAGGCACGTGATTTAGAGACAAATGTTGGCCATTTACTCAGTCATAAATATTCCGATTACATAACAGACCAACATGTCGCATTTCACCCAATAATTTACTTTGTCGCTATAGTTTATTTGCTGAATTTCAATCAATGCTTTGGACTTACATATTTTTCACAAATTCGATACCAGAATTCAAGTATCTCCAAACTTCCAGTTTTCTAGTGTTCGTAGACATCAAAGCGATGCGTCATTTGATTTCGCGCTATTGCTCTGTTCTGTTTTATAAGAATGACCTACTTTAATAATGGTGCAAGGACCTCTGATGTATGATGTTAAAGTCAAGTTTTATAAGAACGTGCCGACAAGTCACTAACAAGCAATCCGTCTGCCCAAATTTGGATAGGTATCCCTGTTGCTCATTGCTAATCTTACAGCTAGATAATGAAGTATTTCGTTTTTTTCGTTGGACCTATCATTCAACGTGAATCAGATTGTGAGCCAGATATCTCTCTCAAATATCCTGCAGACAGTTTTCTTTGTTTACACGCCGTATCACTGCATATCATGTGCACTGATTAGGCCTAAGCTATGCAATGACGATTGTTTACAACGATGAGTGAAAACAATGATACCAGGGTGATAAATAACACGAAGAGAAGACCGTTACATACATTTTAGGAGGTTCCATTGAAAGATACGAATATCCCAGCAGACCTCTGGCAGAAGCAGCATTGGCGAAAGATGTATCGCATAAGCATTGTAGTCAAGTACTAAAACTAGCATGCTTCTTCCAATAAATTCTTCTTTCTTTTGAGACGTAGTACCACGTATTATGATAATCGTGTATCGACGTTTCGGGCAAACCAGTTTCGTCACCTACTCAGAAAAAATACGCGGAGATTTTTTTCCGAAACCCCGGTGCGTATCTCCTTTTCTCACATCTAAAATGACAGCAACCACTAATATTCGTAGCCACATCCATTGACCTCATATATCACATCTAAACTTACCCCAATTCACGATTGTTTACACAAATATTGAACACCGAGTGGTGCAATGCGAGACAGAAGTGCCTTCACTCTCCTCCAAATATCAGGTAGGAGCAGATTAGGGTGAATGTAAGTGGCTGCCATTATGACGAGGCACACGCAGCGTGCTAATTGTTACCGCTTCTCAGAGGCTGTAGAGAAGAGCCATAATACGTATATCAGGGAAGGACGGTGATGCAGGGACTCCACTTCCTCTAATGGCGCCGACTGTACAGCTGCAGCTGATCGCGCCACGTGTGGACTCACAGCAAAATGCAACTTCTTCCGATTTAATTCAAACAGTACGGGTTGTGAAAAGCTGTATATTTTCTGAATTTGATGTTTGTGTGACCGTGCATCATTGATATAATCAACAGCCAACTGGAAGTAACTATATTAATTTTATTAACAATTTCAATCAGCTCAAAATATTTCAGGCGATAATTTCGCCCATCCTAAGGAGCACTGAAGATGTTGCAACATCTTCAGTGCTTTAAACCACAAGCTGTAAACACAGTCTAGTGCTCCTGAGGATGGGCGAAATTATCGCCCGAAACATGTTGAGCTGATTGAAATTGTTAATATAATTATCATTGTTGCATCTAGTCGGCTGTTTATTTTATTTTATGCTTTCTATTACCTAAGGCCCACTTGTATTATTGAGCCACATTTGAATTGACCGGATTTCAGTCCACACAACTTAGAAATCTGAAAGCGCTCAACAGACAGCTCACCATTGCCAGTGAGTCTTTAAAGTTATCGGGATTGAGATTTTAAATGACTTCCAAATCAGTGAAGAAATTGTAGCGTCCGCGCCCGAGAAATTAGCCCATTAACTGCCGCGACCAAGGGTCGATTCCGTAAACCCCGATCATTAGCGAGAATACAAACATTCGATTCCACCTATGGGAAAAGGAATTCTACCTGTTCCAGCGGGCGACTGCAATAAAATAACCCATCTTAGGCAATGTTACAATTTTATGGGCTACACTGTTGATAGTATACAATTTCCGTTTTAAAGGATACATTACCTTCGGCGAATGGAATTCAGAGAGCAGAGTATGCATGTGTGTGCTTATTTTAACTGCCTGTCAGTATAATATTTTTTAGCTGTAGTATCTGTGTGCACCGCAGCTTGAACAGCTGTACCATATCAACGTCTTTATCTTCAGCAGAGGCCTATTGCATTGCTGTATATCTTACACCCACTTAGGCCTGGCTGATATGAACCACAGTACGAAAGCAATGCTTGTACTGTACCTGACTGGATAATAGGATTTAACGTAATTATTTTCCATAGCCTCTTTTTTATTTTTTTAAGAGATTTATTAGAGAGACAGTACATACAGGGTGTACAAGGATGAATTGTAAAATTGTTCCTGTAACCAATTCCAATAGATATGGACAGTATGGAGCAAGTGGTAAGGGGGTAGCAGAAATACAGATGTGAATAACGGCAGTGAAAAAGGAACAGAAAAAACACTACGTAGTGTTTATACCTAGTAAAATAGTCTTTTCCAAGGGATCACCTAATGCAGCAGTGAGAGTATTATTGGGTGAATTGGTATTTTAAAGGTTCTGCACGCTCACAGATTAAGCTCAATTGAAAAAACGAATTTCCGCTCATGTGGGGATTTTAAGTTATTCATGATAATACACAATGGAGGGCAAAATATCATAAACGAGGAAAATGACGAAATAATAGATATTTGTGAATTTGTTAAACAAATTATATAATCATTTTGTCTATCTGCTTGTAAAACCTCTCAGACGCCTGCTGTTGTATTTAACCGAGTTTTGACTGAAAGAAACTTAGACTATTTAACCTTTGACGCCTACTGTCAAGTATAGTGGTCGTACCGCACCGCTAACCTCTAGAGTTGCATTTTATATATTTATTCAACAAATATATGTACTGAATATTTTAAACATGGTATATACTCTCCGTTTCTTTCTCTTCAAAATGCAGTTTGTTTCATAATTCTAACGTATTTGGTTCATGTATTATTCACATTTTGTATACAGGGTGTGTTAAAATAAAAAAATAATTACGGCGCCAAAAGTGATCCCGTTACAGGGCCGGTGTGGCCCAGAGGGTGGGTAGAGGTATAGCTCTACTCTTCCATGACCGCGGCACTAGAAGGAGGTGAGTGGTCAGCAGCACACCCCGGCCGCACTTTACCACCGGGAAATACACGGTGCCCATTTTACAGGAGGCTGGGTGGGCCCCAAGGTTGGCCTGGACGTGCGGATAATCTCGTCTCCACCGGGATTCGATCCCGGATCGTCGAGCCCGTAGTCAGTTGCTATACCGACATAGCTACCCGGCCCACATTTGACGGGTATGATTTTTTAAAATTTTCTGCATATGTTTAAACCGGTTTCATTGTACTGCTGTTAATAAAATATAGCATAACTTAATAACTTGCAAAGCGAAGCAGTCTGCTCCCATTTCGTATATGCAGCAGTATTCAGTAGAAATATCCACTTTTTGAGATAGGACCGACTGGATAACAAGATCGATTGGCTAAACGTAAGGAGTGAAGCAATGAGATGACTACAAATAAAAAAACCAAAGTAAATGATCCTACTAAAAGAAATGAGTTGAAGAATAGAACTTTCATATATGTCATCTGGTAGAAATCTGTTGCTTGTCTATTACGATCTTCTTTCGACAGTTTGGATTACAGTAAGCAAATAGCCATGTTCGCAGGACACCAAGCCAGTACAATATGTCTCATTCAGTTGACCCTCCGACCATTGTTAGGAACAGAGCTGTCTGATCTGAATAATTGCTCTCTGCTCAGACGGCTAACCTTTCTGTTTGCTCGCTTTCAGCTGTCAACAAAGTGTGTGTCAATGTGTCAACAACAATTTCCGAAAGTCAAATCCCACACAACATGCAGTTTGTTCGAGCATTCACGCCTCGTTCAGCTCATCGCTTTACCCTCCTTCAATGGAGGGAACTCCTTGAGAATAGTGGCAGGACAATGTCTCAAAACACTTCGTCACCGAGCGTAGTTCTTGAGACTAATATTTTTATCTCAAGTTGTGTAGGATGAAGCTCCCTTCAATCGCAGCGAAAATTACATTTCTATAGAGGAAAACACACACTTTTTATATTTTGACGAATAGTAGACTCCGTTAACTTGTCATATACAGGGTGTTTCAGCAGGAATAATAAATATTTAAGGAAGTGGTAGTATGAACTATTCCGAGTAAATAAGTTCATATAAGCATGTGTCCAATTTTCAGTGGGTGTGAAGATACAGCTTTTTTAATGTTACGCATAAAGAGCCTTACAGAAGGTATGAAGAAAAGACAAATGACGTATTGATTGCATTTATTGGTTATGTAAATGATATTAATACATTTTAACAGTTCAAAGTAAGTGTTCAAAAATCCCACCATCGAATTCAATGCAATTTTCAACCCTCTTGCCAACAGTACGTGTAGCTCTCCTGAGGTCGTCTTGGCGTTCTTGCTTTATGAGGGCAGCACTATTCATAATGCGAGTGACCAATTCGTCTCTTGTGTTTACTTTTTCTTTGCATACTTCGCTTTTCATCCATCCCCACAAACAGAAATATGATCTGTACGCGCCAACTTCAAACAGCTGCATCTCCACACCCAATGAAAAATGGACACATGTTTATAAGAATTTATTTACTCGGAATAGTCCATACTACCACATCCTAAAATATATATGCATTCCTCCTGAAACACCCTGTATATATAAAAAGAAATCTACACTCTACGCGATGGAGCAGTTGGTTGAGCCATGCGCTACAATCCAGAATGACACGGGTTGTTTGGGAATCGAACCCGCACTATGGCTCTGGGGTCGACTGGGCCTCTAACAACCCCCACCCTCCTGGAAGGGGGGGTGCTTAGGGTTGACAACCATACCGCCTTCGTGTGCCGACTGTCTACAATTTCTGCCATTCTCAAACTTCTGGATCCCTAAAGGCCCGTGTAGGTCTGTACTGGGGTAGCTTCAGCTTTAATTTAAATAAATAAATAAATGTATATATATATATGCAAATACAGGTTGCCGTGGGGACTAAGTTTTGTACAATGGCGCCCTGTACTTTATGATCAGTGTGAAGTTCGCTTCATGTCATGTCTCTGACATCTGGAAAGTTGAGGTAGCCCGTAGATTGTCGAAAAATTCGTGGGATCTGTACATATTGTGCGATGGAGTTGTCGAAAACAAAAATCGACACTATCATCGGAAATTCCCTCACAAGACAATAGGCGCTTAGGTCTAAACGAATCACATTTTAAGTTTCCAATTCTCTACAGCAGACAATCGCCATCTCTCACAGCGCTCAGTTAGCTTGCAATATAAGGAGTCTGTTTTATACCTGATTACAGGCTTCCGCTGATTTGTACCTAACATCAGCACACAAGAGCCTTCTACTTCCTAAAATGAACACTAAATGCACTTAGCCTTATTCTGCTGCAGTATGAATCACCGACATACAGGGAGCAATGAAGATACAATATGGGTTATTTATGTTCTGTTGACCGTGCATCCCTGTATAATCTTTTTCAAATGAAGCCAACTAGGTGCACTTCTCTACATATTTGCTGACAGTTTGTTCGCAAGCTGTCAGCAAACCTGTATGACATATACCATTGCTGTGTGTACAGTAAAAAAAAAAACACCTGATGATGGACAGAGGAACTGTCCGAAACATGTAGAATTTTGTTCCAAAAATAAATTTGAGAAATTAATGCATCTAGTTGGTTTTATAAGAATTTATCATGATGCACGGTCACCTGAAAATCATATTTCAACTACATTTTATAATCTGTGCTTCCTGTCTAATTCTCGTGCTTTTCGGCTGGCATCTGACGAGAGGCAGAGCAACGTGGCAATATTTGATGTATTAAAGCGCCTATTTTGACAATCGGTTGCCTCTGTTAAGGACAACAGTAGACGTGGTAACGTGCACCGTCTTAATGTCAAATTTGTACATTTATTAACCGCAGGCCTTAACACAATGAAGAGGCAGAAACGTCTGAAATTGCAAGGATCTCGCTTTACTTGAACGACGGTACGAAAGCAACTTATTAATTAACCTTTTGGCGCCGGAATTATTTTTTAAATTTCAGCACACTCTCTATATAAAATGCGAATAATACAGGAACCAAACAAGTTAGAATTATGAAACAAAGTGCATTTTGAAGATAAAACAACGGAGAGTATACATCATGTTTAAAATACTCGGTACCTACATTTATTGAATAAATATATAAAATACAACTTTGGAGGTTAGCGGTGCGGTACGTCAACTATAGTTGACGTTGGGTGTCTAGAGGTTAAAATATGTTTATTTATTGCCGGTTACTAGCGAAAGAAGGATCGCGGCTCTGCGGTAGTGAAAGCATATCCAGGGAAAAGAGTACTCCCTGAGAAACTAAGAGATTTACACCAGAAACGATTATATATGTATGGAACTTCCTCTGCTGTACCAATGTTAGATCTAAATTTATTTTGCCACAGTTGTTATATTTCGTTTTATAACCCCTTTGACAGAAAAGCATGTAGTTGACTTCCCAGGCCTCCAACACATGAACAATACACATAATCCACCTTGAACAATCCAATTAAGCGTGCAATTCGCCTTTCTTCACTGAAGAAGGGAAAATCTCTATCCAAACCTTTTTTTTTTTGTGGAAAGATAGACTGGAAACAGAGTAATCCTAGTGTAATATAGTTGTCAGAAACCTATATAGTTGATTAGAATTCGCTGTTAGTTTCCTAGTGAACTTAAAGATTGAAGACCTTAAGTCCAAAAGTACGCATGTCGTTGCAGCTTAATTCACTAACCCTATTCTTAGCGACTCGTGGCAGCAGTAGCTTATAGAAACCCGTGTTTCCTTAACCTTTTGGCGCCGGAATTATTTTTTAAATTTTAGCACACCCTGTATATAAAATGTGAATAATACAGGAACCAAATACGTTAGAATTATGAAACAAACTGCAGTTTGAATAGAAAAACCGGAGAATATACACCATGTTTAAAATATTCAGTACATATATTTGTTGAATAAATATATAAAATGCAACTTCAGAGGTTAGCGGTGCGGTACGACCACTATAGTTGACATTAGGCGTCAAAAGGTTAACTGATTATAAATTACTGAATGTAACCTAGCGAGCATGATTACTGTGGCTTCATATTTTAAATCATTTCTGAATATGAGATGACATTTCGTTTGTTCAGAAACAGCATTTGCTGTCCGTTTTTGAACTTTCTATATTGAGTCTAGGTTCATTCTTTATTCGGTGTAATGTCCGTATACAAAAGCCTTTAGCAGCGACACGACCGACGGCTGAAGGAGAGGGAAGGATAGGGCTGGCAAATCGAGTAATAGTGACAATGGAACCCTGGGGACACATAAAGTGAACAAGGGACAAGAGCCTTCGTTGTAGTTCAAATCGAAATCTACCACAGCCGAGAGTAGAGGAAAATTGATGTTCTGCAATTATCATAGGGATTGCAAGGTTACGACTGATATTGCACGGTTCATGGTTGCAAGAATAGCTCTCTTTGAGGAATTCAACGTAATAATCGGACTGGCAATAAGCTGTTAAGGGCAGCCACCCAGCAGCGGAGAACGTTGTGACGAAGATTTCAAGGTGGCTGGGAAACGTCACAGTGGCTTTCCTTTATGATGCCATCAGTCATCGGATTTTTAAAGACGCTGCTCACAGAGTGGCGCTATTTTTATTGTAAACCTCTGTACCAAATGGGGCTAGAAATGATAAAGATGCAATAAAAGGCTGTTTAGCTACAGACGCTGGCATATGGTACAACAGGAACAAGGCCAATTTTATCTTCATCATAGTGAAGTAATCGTTGCCTATTGCTTAACGTCTCTCCAGCCCCATCTCAACTATGTCAAACAGGCCCGGTCGCTTGCCGCTGGACAAGATTTCACGTGATTATCACAACAACCGCGTGTGACCAGGAGAAACCTGCAGAGGAATGAAAAAAGACTCTAAGGGAAAGGGCAGTTGGGGTATTGCCTACCACAAATGCAGGCAGAGCAGTAAGGACAGTGCGGGTATCAGTCTTTCGAGGAAGAACGCCAATTGAGTGGACGCCAGACACGGGTGTCTGAAGCACTAACGATAAGAAAACATGCTCATGCAACCATAGGCATAGGTTGGGGGGGGGGGGAGACGGACAAATAGTGCTTCAGTATTTTCCTAAGAACAGTCTTTTGACTACTGAGTTGAAGGGTGACAAATAAAAAAAGGGTTACATTAGGGGAAAGAGGTGTAGGGATATTAAGGACTGTTTCAACAAATCTTTCTCTTCTTTGTAACTTGACTCGTTCGTAAATTGAACTTCTTAATATCCTTGGCCGATTTCCACCAGCCCCCTCTACGTTGTTTTTAGCCGTGTTATCCAGCTTTCCGTCACGATTGGTAAAAAGAGTTGTCTTTCGACGTTGGGGAAGGAGGATGTTGGTGGGCAGTCGGGTTATGTCCACCAGACATAGGCCCTAGAATGGGACTTTGTGCTGTAGCTGTCAGAGATTGCATTTACGTTGTGTTGTTGTCTTCAAACATTCCGGCTTGAGGAAACTGCAAAACTAATTTTCTTTACACTAATCCTTGTGAAAAGAACACGAATGTCGTTCTTGTAATGTTGATGTTAGGCTGTCAGCAAGATGTGTGCTGCAAATATTATGGCAGCACAGCGCCAGTAGCTGGGAAGACAAATTATCTTTCCGCTTTCCGAAATACAATTCTGGATCGTGCTATACGATAACTGAATTACACTTCTGTCCGTAATTTTGCTGTTTTGCTGACCGTGCATCTCAGTATAATCTTAGTAATTGATCAACTTAATGAACAAATTTTTGTTTTATAATAAGTTTATTATATTCCTCTACATGTAATGTTTTCTTTTGGGTAATTCCCCGGTGTCTGAGTTCTAATAACCGACGTTTCGGAACCCTCTATCAGTACCATCTTCATAGGCAGGTGGATGAAGTATTTTCATCAACCTGCCTATGAAGATGGGACTGATAGAGGGTTCCGAAACGTCGGCTATTAGACCGCAAGACGCCGGGGAATTACCCAAAAGAAAACATATTACATATATAACACGGCGAAAGCTTAAAATCAAGAATTCCTCTACATGTTTCGAGCACTATGTGCTCGAAACATGTAGTTTATTATAAAACAAGAATTTGTGCAGTAAGTTGGTCAATTACTAAGATTATTCTGTCCGTAAGGTTGCAGTGTCAAACCCTCTTTCTTATTTGTCAAATTCACAAAGTCATAGGACTAAATACATTTACCTCACACAACATTCAGTCACTTATTTTCGCTGTGAACTTGGATTACTGGACCCAGGAATTCACAGACTTGATCTGCGTAATGTATCCTTGCGCGGATTGTTTAGATGAAAAACAGACAACACGGTGACTAGTTCGTCGTCATGTAGGACCAGGGATATCGCTGGTGAAGTGCCGCGTGCACTGTTTAATCGGTAGACAATGCTGACAAAATTAACTACATTGTGTACAGCCCCTTGAAAATAGCAGCGCTGCAGCAAATCATGAAGTTCCCAACTCTTACTCAACCCGAAGGTTCACAATCCTGTTCAAAATAGCTGCACCGTGTCACTGTCCTAAGCCACACAAATACAGCCCATGCCCTACCATTCTATGTATTTAAGATCTGCTTAAAGGTTATCCATGTATGTGGTCCATTACTTTCAGGATTCCCCACCAAAACCATACATGCATTACAAGCCTTAGGAATGAAAAGCCACAGTTTAAAGTAGCCCTAAAAATTTTGTATATGCACACTCTTTTTAATCTGTGGACGAATTTTTTGCATGTACAGATGATGTTTATTACTGACTTATATGACTGTGTCAATCTTACACCGTAATAACGTTATGTTTTGTACCTTTTGTATGTTTTTGACATGTTCCACATCCTATTACCTGGTGACAGCCTCAGGGATCTATGGAATGTGTATATATATATATATATATATATACGTATGTATGTACCTTTTCTCTCCCTAAATAGTACCACAGCTCCAAACAACGCATTATTCTTGATATGATCATTGCCATGTTTCTGATCAGCAAATGGGTAGAAACTGAATCTGGACCGAATAGTAGGAGGCTTCCTTGTCTCCATTATTCCCTTAATTTCTTCGCGAATGCAATTCAATGCAATTTTGTTTTGCCAGTTTCTCCCTAGTAGGCCTAAAAGAAATTGCCACACATTTCATTATTCTGCATTTTACTTTACAATATATTTACAATAAATTACCATCACCAGCAAGGACAAAAAGCTTATCTGTTCCAATCAGTTTCAAATCCTTCTTGCTTACTTGAAAGCTCCTAAAGGCACGTTCTAAAGAAAAATTGATAGAACACTAAAAACCACACTCTTCAAGCCATTCTAAACAGAAAATGTATCATACAAATCTCTCTCTCCCTGAACGCTGGTGTAGGTTTCCTTTAAGCTCAATTTTATTAACTACTTCCATGGAGATGTCAGTCCGAAAGAAGATATTTGTAAGTAATAGGTTTTTTAAATATCCAAGATCCACTACTAAACTTAACGGTCGCATGTGGCAATGATGTTAGGACTGGCTAGTCAATTCCATTTTATTCGGTTCCACACGTGTACATATTCGTAAAACGAGTTCTTGTCCATAGACAGGTCAATCCTTCGGTTCCACGAACAAAAACAGCCGCCTCCTTAACAGCTGACCTTCAATGTCAAGGTCAAAGCTGATCTTATGCGTCGACGATAGTAGAACCACAATTCTATATCCTGTATTTATGACTTCAGACTTCTGTAGGGGTAATGGTAAAAAAACAGAGTGGCTGTAAGCATTTCCGGAACCTAATGTGCCGAGATTCTTGGTAAGTGCCATGGCTCAGCCGGCTAATCACAATGATCTTACTGAAGTTAGTCTACTTGCGATTTGTGGTGAGAAACATTTGTGATATCCACTCTCTGAAGATTTTTGTTCTGCGATGTCAGAAGAGTTTCTCAAGTGTTCCACGTTCTTTTATGTATCATCCATGGAATAACCAATGGGCTGCTTTAACCGAGAAGGCGCAGAGAGGCTTAGCTTCACTCCATTACGAGTATGAAAAGAAACTTCGTGCATGTAGAGCCACTTAAAAACCTGCTACGTGCAAAACAATCGCTTGCAGTAGATTTCAATGAAATGCCATACGCTGCTACAAAGTTCCACCAGTGCTTTGTTAATCAATACTACATGAAGAGGCACTGTTTACTTCTCAATTAACTTGTCTTCAGCATTGTGCAGACCTTTGTAGCAGTTCCACGCTTCGGCCGCTTTACTCCCGAAAAATAGAGTGTATTACTCATTGGTCAGGAGAGGACCAGCAGTCATCGTCGACAGAAATTGCCCGAATGAAAAGTGAATGACTGAACGGCTGTTTTATTGACTTTGTGGTGGCAGCGTTAGGACGACTAATGGTGTGCTCGCATGGTGTGCATAAGGATGCGCAGAATACACTCCCCACTAAAAAAATTATTTGTGGAATGAGATACGAGTAATGACCGTTCGGTAGCTTAGTTATGCCGATGACAGCATCTTTTGGAATGAACCGTCTTTCTTAACAAATTGAACCCTTTTCTCGAGTGCATTATTTAAACGCCGAATTAAATCCCATCTGCCATTTGCTGGCATTATTAAGAGCTCACCATATTCTCCACATTAGCAGGTTAAGGGTTAACATAGTTATCAATTGCCAAGATTATAGATACAGAGTCGACATTTATAGCATCAGTGCCAGAGGGATGAATCTATCTGGTACATACTCGCCCAACCTGCATCTAGCGGGGAACATGTTGCCCGCGTTAAGCATGTGAAATGAGAAAACGTCTTTTATCTCTTTCCTCGGAAAAGTAGGGAAAGCATGCAGAATCTTTAAAACTTACGAGGTGTTTATTTGTCTACACATCATTACACTATAAATTCTTTTTGTTAAAAATGTGCTAAATATAACGACAATCTAGCCTGGGTTTGAAAATGCATTTTTTGTAAAACTAGGCCTAAAACATATACATATAAGAATGACGGGTGATTTACACGAAGGCCTCTATGGTAAAATCTCGCTCATTTCTTCTTACAATGGGAAACGCTTCAGACAAAATTTGTAGAGAAAATCAAAACCAACATTTTATGATTAATAACTTTTTTTTCGAATGTATTGATTTTATGAGATAACGTGGAAATATCTGGTAAGACCGGACAAACCACAGGGCGCGTGTTTGTATGCTGGAAAACTAAGGTTATACACACACACAACACAACACACATACAAATACACACCACACACGCACACACAACACACACACAGACATACAAATACACACCACACAC
>Ga0123354_10006339_pt1 | contig 17549 bp, 12 predicted proteins | sample TergutLab28metaG_2_FD_97872 | JGI IMG/M metagenome (GOLD analysis project Ga0123354, IMG submission 97872) | Labiotermes labralis P4 segment gut microbial communities from Petit-Saut dam, French Guiana - Lab288 P4 | ecosystem: Host-associated > Arthropoda: Insects > Digestive system > Gut ...
GGGGGGGGGGTTCTGCCCCCCCCCCCCCTTTTTGTCCCCCCCCGTGTTGGTCATTGGGGGGGGTGGGGGGGGGGGGGGGGGGCAGAAGGGTACGAGTGGTGCGGCAACCCCGGACAGCAAAGTCCAAGGGGCATCAAAATTGGATACAAAACGAATAGTTTAAATGAAAGGAATTGATTTTCTGTGCTCAACAGTTATTAATTAAGTTATTGTGAAAACCGGAAAGTCAACAAATATCTTCGATTGTTACCTTTCAATTCGTACTGCTTGTGTGATGCACCAGTAGGTTTAACATTGAACAACTGTACGCTCTGCCCACTCTGTAGTTATGTGTTTTGTATTTATCTCAGAACAAACAGCGACTTGTGCCACTTACACCATAAACTGATTGGTTTTTATAACCGAGATAAAAAGTGTTTACTGCGAGGCACGGACTGGGTCTTTAAAGAAAGTAGTCTGCGCTTCGCCTTCAAAGGATTAAAGTTCATAATTTCTGTTAGAGACTACCACTGTGATTACTCGTCCCGGGAGCCAAAAGACATAGTTACGGTACTGCAAACAATATCAGTGTTATGTTGAAATTTGTCCATTGTGAGAGGTATGTTTATGTACACGAAGTTTCGAGGCGACTGGTTGCCACTGCAGTGTTTTTAAGGTAGAGTCTCCGAGAATGTAATCGAACACAGTACAATATAATATTCCGGTACTGCGCTAAGTAACCACACTGTAAGTTCCCTGCATGTCTGGTGCAAAAGTTTTGCACTTAACTGTCACTATTCAGACATAAACTTGACTTACGCATTTCATTCAGCTTGTCTCGAAGTTAACCAGAAGTCGTTCGCTTAGAACAATTCGTCATTTAATGCTCTCAGAATGAAGTGTGGACGAAGAGAGCTTACGCTGTTTGTGCATGTTATAAAATGTGTTTTTATATTTCCGTTTGTTGATTTTAAAACGGAAACAAAAGGGGCGCCGATTTTTGTACTTATCCCGGAAGAGTCCATTTGGTGCTGTCACACGGCTCTCTTTTAAACTGAATATCTGCCTGTTATTAACCTGTATCCATGTCTTCCATAAATGTCTCAACAAATTGTATAAACATAGAAGTGTATGGCCGCCTAGTTGTAGGCTGAGTGAATGTGCCTGTCTAAGCAATATAATTTATTAAGGTAAGATTAAATTGAATTAGAAGCTGGTATTAAGTAAACCGAATGTCACGTACTTCTTACATGTAAATACGTTTACATAATTTACAACTCCTAACTGTGCAATAATAAAACCTTCATTCATAATTTTACATTAAATATAGACACGTAAATATTTGCAACAGAACAGCCTTACCAAAGTTTTAATTCCATATAATTTATATAGCAGAATCTAAAGCACGTTTCTTTCACAGAAAGATGCACGATTACACGGTCCTCTTTATTTCGTCACGGTGTGGTCAGAGCGTGCCCCGTGATACTGTAATGATGAGCGGTGTTCTTTGTGTGCCTGCGGATTATTCTCATGACGTCCACTTCCTGTTTTACTAAGGATCTGTCAACAATTTTACGTGAAATGAATCAGATCCTTTTTGCATTATCTAAATAGGGCATTTCACTGGCTTGAATCAGCGTCATGTTCCTACTACTGTCACGAGTTTTAGAACAAGTGTGGGAGGAAGTGTATAGTTCATTCTTATGTCAGTGCAACTCTGTATAGGCTGTGCACAGGAAAGGTAAATTAGTGGCTGATGGAGATACAGTTTAAAGTTTAAAGACCCATATTAACAATAGGGGCTATGTACAGCCTGTTTTAATATTCAATAAGATAAGCAGTGTACGTGCAACGTATCCTAATACCATTTTACTCGAAGAGAGCGCTTTTAAGGCGATTTGATTTAGCCGGCAAAAAAATACTTACGTCTGCATGCAATGTGTCCATTATTTTTGCCCGATTTTAACCAAGTGTGGAGTTCCTCGACACATTTTTCCATAGAAGTCCCACACACATCAAATTTGACAGAAATCCTTCCAGTGGGAGCCGTATTGCTACAACGTGCAGACGGACATACGGACGGACGGACAGACACGAGGCTAAAAGGATTTTTTATAGGCTATACGAAAGTGCCTAAAACTTCTGATTTCACCCACAGAGTGTATTTATGTGTTTCTCACGACTGTGTCAGTAAACAGTGATTATTTCTCTGAACAGAATTAGGTCTAACCGGTTAGTATTTGCAGCGGAGATTTATTGTGGATTTCATGCTTGTAAATATTGATGTTTTAGAATGTTATTTGAATACATTTCAAGCGAGGAACTTGAGAGGTGCATACAGTGTTTTGTTTGCTCAACGTCATGGAAAGAGACCACTTTGAAGACACAGGCAGATGTGAGTCTGTAATCTATAATTGATCTTCAAGAAATAAGACTGGGGGGGGGGAGGAGGGACTGGATAGATCTGGCCGAGAATAGAGACACGTGGCGGGCTCTTGTCAGCACGGAAATGAACGTTCGGGTTGCATGAAATGCGGGGAATTTTTTGAACAGCTGAAGAACTGTTTGTCTCAAGAATGATTCTTCCCCGCGCAGTTTGTGAGTTTAGAAACGGTTAACATCTCGCCGTGTTTCATGTCAGTTATCAAGAAACTTTCCCCTCATTGCGAACACCGTACGCATCTGCGCATCTAGGATCAAGGTTGTAGTTACAATGGACAACGCACAACTGTGCGAAATTATCTACGACGTGAAATGAAAATTGTATGACCGTGATTTCAGAATCGTGCACTTGCTGATGATACGGCTATTCATTGGGCTTGTTAGGGAACCATCTTTTGGTTGAGAGATGCGAACTACTGCGTGGCTTTACATAGCTCACGGGTGTTAGGAAATAGGTCCTGCGTACCCGAAGATACCGTAGGTGTCTTGTTGCAAGAACACTAGCACAGTCGAGGGTAATTAACTTCGCTCTGCACGGAATGCCCAAGACTTCTGTGAATGATTAAAAGTCGTGTGCTTATTTTTGAGAGTTAGAAGGTTTAATACCGGCCAAGTCAGCTATTCTGTCTAAGAATTTTCGTGGTTTCTCTCAGGCCGTCCTGAGAAATACTGCAGGAGGATCTTCAATTAGTCCACAATCTCTTTTTGCCACATTCTTTCCTACTTGCTACTCGTGTTACCATTTGGTCCCTTGTAGACTGAGCAACTGACAGCACTCTTAGATTAATATGTTTAGTGTATACATGGATAAAACCTGGGAATCACATAAACAAGGATGGTGAAGTTATTACACATTTACTTCATTATATTAAAAAACTCTCATGCGCTCTTTGAAAAATCTGTGTAAATCATCCGGCTACCAACCAACGTATTTAGAGCCGCGATATTTCATGTCGGTCTGACACAATTCTGAAGCGCTTCCATAGCAAGCTTCTCGGAAATATATTTCTAAACAAGTTGGTTAAGTACGAACGCTTTTGACTCGAATCTGGAGGGATTTCTGGTTCAAAACTTCGCCTATATGCCAAATACCATGAACAAGAATTGAGCTATTTCTCATTTCCTTCCGGTGCATTCCGGAATAGTGCACTGGAACTGAACATCGCTGCGTCCAAGTCCGTTATTTCTTGTTTATTGAAAGTGATTATTCTCTGACTTCATCTGACGCTAAGTAATGTCTGCAGTTGACATTCCGTCAGCCTACAGTCCTTCCAGTATAAACAGTTAAAGTGTGTTTCACGACCCGGGATGTGTTCTAACCAGCACCCCCAGTAAGGTCATTGTTCTCTTTGTCGTGATGTAACATTGGCCATCAGTAAAGTAAAAAGCCTTGTATAATAAGCATGCGTCAAAGACGACGTGATGCGAATTTGACTTCTTAGCGTCTCGTTCTTGCTTAAAAAGGATATCTGAAGGTGGCTTTTCTTCTGTCATCAAGTACAATACGAAACGCAATGACACCTACTCTGCTAGGTTCCTCCTAATCTCCTATTCAATAGGTACCGGAGTTCTTACCCGGGGGTGAAACGGCCTGATCGTGAAGTCGACCATTCTCCTCCATGTAGTGCCTAGGTTAATAATGAGTGCAGCTGTAGTTCTGTTTCCTCTGCTGGTCTTCATGGCTTCGTCGGAGAAAACTGTACACCTTTTCTTTTTTCTGCATTGTTGGGTATATTGGATGAAGTCATTCTCTTACGTATGTCCAGGCCAACCCAATGAACCCAACAAAAATGTAATAACTTGTACTTTACCTGCAGATGGAAACAGAGCCGGTGTATTTGAATAAAAAGCAAGACGATGGAAGAAGTCAAGCACATTAATACATCACAGCCACCAAACTGTAGACTTGTGTGTCTAAATAGTTGACAACCTTATGAGAGCACAAAGGAGTCGTCGTGTAACATCGCCTTCTCGCACGATCAGACGTAATACAAGGAAGGCCTTCTCCCTCCTCTGTCTTCTCATCACACATGAGTTGCTCAGTGTTTGTTCTTGACCTCGCTTCCATTTTGATCCTTTCTCGGGCAGACAGCTTCTTTTGGTCGACTTCATGGAACTCGTGACAAGTCCGAATGGTTCATAATCGTGTAAACATGGTCTTGGTTTTGAACGCCGGAGTGGCGTATGGAACTACAGTGCTGCCTCATCCTTTTAATCCACTCTGGTGATCGGCACTTCTCTCGCGCTTAAACGTTTTAAAATTCTTTAATACTCCCTAAGGTGCATTTATGAACTTCACATGATTCTCAAAATAAACAACAATCATTTCCCAAAATAGTGTTAGCATGTTGGTCTTTATAATGGAGACGAAGTGTCTTTTGTGCCAACTAAGGAATGAAATAAAACTATGTTGATTAGTTTCGTGTATCAGAGTTTTAAAAACGGAACATTTCTAATAGGTACAATTTTGTTACGAAATTTACTGGAACTTCTGCTTATAATACGGATTGACACTGTTGTTGGAATTGAACTAAGGCAGAAGGTAGCATGGCGTTACGGAAAATTGTCAAACATTAACTAGGTACCTGACGACACAGAGCGGAGACAAACGTCGGTCTGAAGAGGGTTAACGTTTATGTGCAGGATCCGCAAGTCATATTCACAACTTCTCATTGCTGAAATATTTTGTAGAGATTCTTAATACGAATACAAAAAAGAGAGATATTTGATGTTGTGCACAGACGAAGGTGAAAATGTTCACAGAAATTTAGAAAGGAAATGTGATAGGAATAGAGAGCTCGGGAGCTGTAAGCGTGGGTAGAGGAAAAGCAATCTCTTTTAGAGGCCCTGATGATTCCAGGGAGTTGAGGTTCCTAAATTTCGTGACAGTCGGCACTTGAAGGTGGTGTGGTTGTCAGCCCTACGCACCGGCCGTCTTTACCTCCAGGAAATATTCCCGGTACTCATTTTTGTTAGAGGCTGATTCGACCTCATGGCCGGAGAGCCGTCGATGGATTATATCAATGAAAAATTCCAATGACACTATCGTGAATCGAACCAGCGACCTTCCGGCTTGTAGCTCCGTGCCTCAACCAACTGCGCCACCGCGTTCCTCAAGCGTAGGTAGAATAATTATATTAAAGTGGACGATAAATAAGTTGATGTGAAGGTAACGTTAATCGTCCTGGGCTGTAGTGCACACGGTAATGGTTCTTCCATAAAAGGCGGCTTATTTCACTGTCGGCTGAAGACTGTCACCTGAGCTTTCAGATTTTGTAAGAAAATGTTAGAGAAATTTGTGACCAGCTTGTACATCAAAAAACAAATGCCGCTGTATCATGGTCATCAATTTAAAAAGAGGTTTCAATTTTGGAGCATTGCGTTCCATAGTTACTAATTCAAACGGAAAACAAACTAGTTCAAGCACGAATGATCTTCTGGCTCCCAAATGTTAAGTTGCGAGTCGCAGAGCATGCAAATGAGCAAATGACAGCCGTGAAACAGTTGGGGGTGGTTTGCTGGTCACGAGTGACTGGTTTGTACGTCGGAAGGAAGACACGAGTATCAAGCCTTGTAATCTCAATTGATTTGCTTTGAAATTGAGACAAGCGTACAGGGAACTCGGAGAGGCGTGATGAAGTGGACTCAGATGGTGGAAGCCGCCAGACAGAGGAAGACACGGTGTCACGTCTGAAGATAGTGATAACGAACGGGTGGTCTTCGTGCCCAAACGCCACACTAGAAAGGCAGCGGTTTCCTCCAAAATTTAGGTGCCTCTCCACCAAACTACACGGATCCACATTCCAGATAACAGTAAATTGAAGCGCGCTGAAATATTTTATTTTCTGACATGTCTCAGTCGTAAAAGATGTGGCGTGTAGTGTATAGACTGTAATGTTGTCTCTTACGATAATGATGCCATTAAGGCTCGCAAAAAAGTGCCCTGACATAGCTGTTGATATATGTCACTATTCCAGTAACATCTTGAAAGGAGATATAGTGATAGTATCATATTACATGAAAGCTTCACTTACATGCCTGACCTTCTTATACCAATTTGGAAAGTGTGGGACGATCAGCGGGTCCATTACATTCATACAACTATTATGTTTTTTTTTTTAAATTATAGTTAGCGTTTTGAGTTCCAGATGCTGCAGCGAGAGATTCTCTGTTGGTTAGCTAGCTGGCTGAGTGGTCTGGAATCTTAGCGTAATTTAAGGTTCTACTGACCACGTAAAATGACGACACTGGACGGAAGGAATTCAGGGCTTGTAATAATTTAAATTGGTGGCTGGAAGGCCACATCTTGTATAGGAGTTATACATACATACAGATGCACACTGCAATGCCAAGTCGTTAAAATTGCACTACCTTAAACATAATTAAAGCGAAATGATTATGGCATAGTGAGTGTTATACGTATGTGTGCTTGTAATTTTTTATTACGAAATATTTATGGTGAAGATTAAACATCAGCTAGTACTTTTCGTGGTATATCCAGATGTTTGTAACGTCCAAATTGACTCCTCTGTTTGTACTTGACCTTAATTTTTACTGTACGCAGAGATTCGGTAGAGAAAGAAAGTTCTTGCAATGCAACAATTGTGTGGGCTTCTCAGATGCCGAGTGTACTTCCTCTTAAATGGAAAGTTAGTGTTCAAGAAATCTACCTGCCAATAGTGTCGTAAAACTTTCTGCCATTTTCATTTGTTGAGTTCAGTATTAGATATATAACTTGCTACTTTTTAGGAGTGTGGGCCCGGTAGCTCAGTCGTTAAAGCGACTGACTACGGGCTGGACGGTCCGGGATCGAATCCCGGTGGAGACAAGATTCTCCGCCCTTCCAGACCGGCCATGAGGTCCACCCTCCTGTAAAATGGGTACCGGGTCTTTCCCGGGGGTAAAGTGCGGCCGGGGCGTGCTGCTGACCACTCACCACCTTCTAGTGCCGCGGTCATGGAAGAATAGAGCTATACCTGTACCCATCCTCTGGGCCATACCGAGCCTGTAACGGTAACACTTCACCTTCAGCTTCACTTTTTAGGAGTTTTTTAAAATTGCGAAAAACGGCTATTAGCTTCGTCATGTCTGTCCATGTGTCTGTTGGTCTGTCCGCGAGGAACAACTCGGCTCCCACTGAATGGTTTTTCGTGAATTTTGACATTTGAGTATTTGTCGAAAAGCTGTAGAGAAAATTCTAGTTTTATTAAAATCTGACAAGAATAACAGTTGCTTTACATGAAGACCGATATACACCATATCTCTTTCAGTTCTTCTTAGAATGAGAAATATTTCAGACGAGAGTTGTAGAGAACATAATAAAAACACGCATTTTACATTTAATAATAACTTTTTTTTCAGGCGCGTTCGAAAAATTGCGAAAAGCGACTATTAGCTTCGTCATGTCTGTCATTCCGCATAGAACAACTCGGCTCCCACTGGACGGATTTTCATGAAATTTTAGATTTGAGCATTTTTCGAAAATGTGTCGAGAAAATTAAAGTTTCATTAAAATCTGACAAGAATAACGGGTACTTTACATGAAGACCGGTATACATTTATGATCATATGTGGAAAGATATTGTAGATCCGGACAGGCCACAGATGACCTTTAATGGGACAATGTGGAAAGATATTGTGGATCCGGACAGGCCACAGATGACCTTTAATGGGACAGTGTGGAAAGATATTGTAGATCCGGACAGGCCACAGATGACCTTTAATGGGACATTGTGGAAAGATATTGTGGATCCGGACAGGCCACAGATGACCTTTAATGGGATAATGTGGAAAAATATTGTAGATCCGGACAGGCCACAGATGACCTTTAATGGGACAATGTGGAAAGATATTGTAGAGCCGGACAGACCACAGATGACAATATGGCGCATGCGAATTGCATGCTGGATACCAAAGGCTACAAACACACTCTCAGAATATTTAATGGTTTCTGTTTTTCCACTTAAAGAATGTTTGCATGACCGCGCCTGAATGTTACGCTTTACATACATTGCTTGTGTTGTTCTACACTGAATTCAGTATTTCCGCAACACTGGCCATTACAATTAATTTCACTTCGTCAAATATTTTATGGATGTGTTTTAACACATGAGCGTGCCCGAAAACACACGAACGTACATTAACGCATTCGCCCACGGAACCAATAATTCTTTGCAGGTTTTGTCCCGTAATACAGGTTCCCTTCGCCCGCATGATCAAGCCACAGACAGTTGATAGCCACGAGACATCAACAGAAGAGTTTAATGTACATTGCTGTCAGCGGCATGTTCTTCTTTATTTATTATAGCGACTGAATGCCAGTGACATGTGGGAAGCAACAAACTACTAGTTCGTCATGTAGCCCTAGTTTATATAAGTGTAGAAGGATTTACTTCACCTTAGACGCTAAGTAATGTTAATGTACCCATCAATTTGCATTCATATGTAGGTGTGATATACCTTGTTATCCTTATAGCCATGTCAGCAGAAGCCTCATACAGAATACGGCGTGACCCTTTGGCCGCCATATTTCTAAAAATTTGTGATGGATCCTGCAAGTTCCGCAACGTGCATATGTGCAGTATGTGCAGTATATCTACTCCCGACGGAGAGAATTCAGTGAAAATGTCGCTTGGAAGCTTAAAATTAACCGGCCAAATATGACTATGTTTTTGTTACAAATTGCATAAATAAAGGGTAAAGCAGTCCCGTTACAGGCCTGGAGTGGCCCAGAGGGTTCCAGGAAGTTAAGGTTCCCAGGTTACATGACAGCGGCACAGGATGGCGGTAAATTTGTGAGCCTTAAGGACCGGCCGCCTTTGCCCCCAGGAAATTCTCCTGGTACTCATTTGTGTTAGAGGCTGAGTCGACCCCAGGGCCATAGTGCGATCTGAAGGATTATATGTAAATGAAGGGTTCCAATGACACCAGCTGGGATCGAACCTGCGACCTTCCGATTTGTAGCACAGCACCTTAAGCACTGTGCTACCGTGGTCCCCCAATTGCATAAATATCGTACCTCAAAAATTAAATCAATATCTGTCCAAACACAACTAAAAGCTATTTATTATACAGAACTATGTGTTTTGGCCTGTTTATTGTCGTCTTCAGGTTCACAGTTGGAATTTAAAACGTGTTGGGAAAGAAATATGCGTTATGTAAGTACACAAAACGCAATTAAAATGATAAATTTTTTATCTTATGAGCAGGAACAGTATGTGTGCATGGAGATTCTACCAAAACTTTACAAATTTTACAAATTCCTTCGTCACTCGAAAGTTGTCATAGCATCACCACCTGTCCGAGTGTCTCGATGTTGATTCATTCCAAGTTTAGTTACTGAAATTTCTTACACATTTTCTGATGCACGCTTCCAGCAGAGAGTGGCGTATAACTGCAATTTTTGTACAGTGATACCTCGGCTAACGAAGATAATTCGTTCCTGAATCACATTCGTCAGCCGAAACACACATACAGACGGAAAAGATAAGCTCCTGGAATGGCCCGACCGCTCATGTTTGCTGCTTTATGTTAGCGCGCGCATCCACTAAAACATTCGTTAGCCGAATCTATATTCGTTAGCCGAGTCCGAAAAACAGCGAACAAAATCTTCGTTAGCCGAAAAATTCGTTAGCAGGGTCACTCGTTAACCGAGGTGTCACTGTACTTTCAACAACACATCGAGATGACATTGGTTAAAAATGATGTACTAATTTACAAGGAGGAAGTATCAAACCCGTTTCAAGTAAAAACTGCAACCTGCGTACATTTTGTATTCCGTTACGTCTTCTTTGACTTGATGCGCTAGCTATTCGCGAGAAATTGACTGTCACGTACTTACTGGTAATTAATCACGCTGCATTCCTCTCATATCGTACAGGAAGAAGGTATGGTTTAGCCGTTTTAGAAGAGAGTAAATATCCTATGACAGTGGACAAAAGATAGAATGGCAGCAGACTGGATAAAATTATACTAGGAACTGCATAATTTGTAGGCCTTATGTTAGCGAAATTATAGGGTGGTGAAGCGAAAGCGTGTGAAATGGCTGGTGCAGGCACGACGCTTGCGACAGATGACAAATTAAACCAAAAAAACCGTTTAAACGGCTTTTCTGATATCTTTACTTTATTTCACGTAATTAATGTGCATTTACAATCGTAAACGGTCCAAATATAGTGTCCAGACACTCACGTTCCATCGGCCTGTACAACTATACACTCTGTCGTTGCTTTACGTCTGTCCGGTTTACACTTTTTTGCTTTAATGCCCCTTGCCGATTTACGTTACTTCTAAATTTGCGCTCTTGCATTTTCGGTTTAACGCCCATTCGCTGGTTTATTTGTATTTATTTGTCTTTTTTTTTTACGGGAATATCATTTTTATTTACGCTCACTTTTCCATGAAAGCAGATAGGGCGTAAAACAAGGACTTGGTGTATTTTATTGCAATCTAATTTGATGTTAAAACCTTCTTGTTGTGACGTTACTTTAGCAGGTATTAGTGTATTTCAATTTGTAATTGTCTCGTACGAGAGATCAGCACCGTTGAAGAAGGAAAGAGCGTGCAACAGCTTTCATCCTCTTGTTGCTGCTGCAGCTAGTGCTGATGATGATGATGAATATTGTCATATTCAAGCTGTTTTTAAATATCGACTGAATGTTTTGCTGCTGTGTCCATATTTATATAATGCCATGTTATAACAAATGCATTTAAAATGGAATGCTCCATTACCTAGACTGCAGTTGTATGTGGCCTAGTAACCTCTTTAGGGTGTTCGTGATAAACGCTTGCTAAACATTGCAGGAAATACCCGGCACTAAATAAAACGTATGGAGGTGGTAATGATAACGATTTGCATGATGAATGATGTCGGTTCGGGTAGGAAGATACATTGAAATTATCCATAAGATACAAAAATTCCAACGTTGTCAAGAAATATATATTTCCTTTAGTGCTTCCACTCTTATGCATTTAGTACGTGTAAGTTTTTGTTTATTTCTTTCCTAGGACCTCACAATTGATACATATTTGTTTCCCTATACAGCCGTAACCGATTAGCCTTTCTAATGGAAGCACGTTGTGTTCTCTGTTAAGGTCTGACTAAACCATCTCGACCAACTTGGTTTCCTGTGCCTTCAAAAAGTACTGACTTGCGTCCCAAAGTTAAATAGCTTCTGATGCAAAGTTCTTGATTCAAAATTATCAAAATTAACTCCCTTGCTGTACAGACCACCCCTTCATACAAACATTCAAATGCACTGTATCTTATATTGCTGTCTCGTGTAATCTTAACCGGTTTCGTCACAGTAAAGTCTAGTTTAGTAGATATCATTCCGTGATTTACAAATAATCCGTTCATATACTGCTTAATATTTCTACGTGCGTATGGGGATCTCTTTAAACAAGTGGCCTGATTGTACAACAAAATACGTCGCTTCCTCGTACGGCCTTCTTGAATCACCATTCATAGCCATCATAACAGTTTCTTATTCAACGGCACACTTTGCATAAACAAAAAGCCAACCGTCCTGTTCATTTCGCACCTGCTGTCTGTACTTACAACAAACCTCGTGACGTGTTGAGGTGTGAGATATAAAGAAAAATAAACGCTAGGCAGGGGAGGAGGACGTACCAAGCGTGGCAATTCCGTATGAATTATATCGTTTCTTGTTATTACAAGTTAATTATCTGATATCGTGCTTTTGGTAGTCTTATTGAATATTACAATTATTTTTTTGTGTTGTTCATCTGGTGATGAACAGTTGCACTGAACATGGTAAATGTGATTATTGGCGAAGATTGTTCAACGCGCTGAGTCAAGTCAGCGGTTTTGGCTTCAATACCTACTATGATTCGCGTTATTCAAGTCCACTTTTGGTCCAGGCTCGAAAACAGTTTAAAGCTGAGTGATTATTCATGAAATAACAAATTTCCTCTAGGCTTTCGGTATCTTTCCTACTGCGGATATAATGCAGAACGTCCAAAGACGTTGCGAACCTTGCTTCGAACTCTGGCCAATCTGTACGGTGGGAACAGCTGTTAATCCTTCTATGACGCTGGGTTATAAATTCCACCTGGTGTCCAGGGCGTAGCGTGTTTTGGTTTATGATATCTTGAATTGCATTTACTGACAAGATAAAGAGACGGGCAAATATTATGTTTGAGTTTCTGGGTGTGTTTAGTAATTTTTTCTCCCAATCGCTTTTTAATTACACGAGTAGGTCTTCGTATGAATTTTTTAATTGTAGTTGTTAATTCCCTTTAGTTTACTTGCTTTACGAAAAATAGGAGGATTTTGAGGTCGCCATGCTGTGAATGTGTGTTGTGTATCTCCCATATTAACCTCTGAGCTGTTTGATTATCAACTAAACGTGGTGTGAGCGTTATGCCAGAGAAGAACGCCCAACGTCTTACTTGTCAGTTTCTTACAACCACTAGTAGGAACATGGCGGTCACGCGAACTTGTGAGTTGCGAACACCGTTAGCTATAAAGGTAAAGGTAAAGGTAAAGGTAAATTTCACCCTATAAAAGGCCACGAAGGCCCAGAGGGGAGAAGAGGTATAGATATATTCTTTCCTTAACCTCGGCGCTAGATGAGGTGGGTGGTCAACGCCACGCCCCGGCCGATTTACCCCCAGGAATGACCCGGTATCCATTGAATAGGACGCTGGGTGGGCCCCAGGGCCGGTCTGGAAGGGTGCGGAATATCTCGTCCCTACGGGGATTCGATTCCCGGACCGTCAGCTCGTAGCGAGTCTCTATACTTACTTAGCCATCCCGGCCCATTAACACCGTTAGCTATACTTCCTTAATTTATGGTCTTGTAAATATGTGTGGTAATATACCTACATCTTTAGTCCGGAAAACAACTGTCACTAATCAAAAAATGTAATGAGTTCTGTAAAGGACTAGGCTACCAGAAACTACAAAAGGTTACTATTTTAACAGCAAAGTATCTCAACTGATATTAGACTGTGAGTCGTGAGGAAGCGGTAATGTCGCAGTTATTCAGAGGAGAATAATGACCATGTGATTGGAGAACAGTGTCACATGTTCAGTTGTGTGTTTTTGGATCTGTCACTTTTCTCCCGGACTAACCTGATGTTCGAAAAAGAAGCAACTTCTTTTCAGATAATGTTTTGTGTAACGCAAACTGACAAGCGATGTGTCCTGCCAATTTTTTAAAGTATTTTTATAACTTTACAGATAAACACTGAAACTCCACGGATTTATGTTGTAAACATGTGCTCCAATGTGTACTATATGTACTTGTGTTAAGGACATTCCGGACTCGAGTACAGCAAAGAGGGCGGTTATCGTGAGGGTGCCGTAGCTTTTCAAAGTCCCTTCAGGCAAATTTAATTGTATTACCTCAGATTAGACCATGGCCGAGATATATTACGATAGTACATATGGGCTGCTGCAGAAAGTGGCCAACACCGGTAATTCTAAGAACAGAAACGAAAAGAAATATGGGGTTTTTACCTTCTGGCCTTTATTAAAAAATTCGGGCGTGTCGTCGAAGACTTGCACTTTGCTCCACTGACGTCGTGCTGCCAAATTTGAGGGGAAAAGTTGCATTCAGTTTACGGGTGTTCGAAGTTCCCAGCTGCGTGAGCAATGCAAATGCTAAGCAGAATATCCTGAAAGACAGGAGGTCTGTTCTGCACAAGTAGGGACCGGCTGAACCACTTCAAAAATAACTTCTTTTTTTTTATTTCTGAAACTCAACACTTTCGACACGTAGGAAGCTGCACCTGACGTACGAGTATGCAGTGTCAGTGCCAGTTACTCTAACTGATTATAACAAGTAATTTTGAAGGGGTGTAACCTGAGTCTACAATGATTATTTCTTCACATTTTAGCTGTTCCACCTACAGCGATAAAAATCGGGTGTAACGTCTTTAATAAAAGCACAGTGCATTGCGAGATTTGAAACACAGTGTGTTCAGTGCATGTATCGTAGAGCGTATGTGAAAGCAAAGCATGGCATATGAATTTGAGTAAACAAATTATTGCTGTTATAAATTTCTGAAAGGGCTTCACTTATTTAAGAATGAATTATACAGAATTTTATATAGGCTAATACGTACTACAAAATTTAAAATATATAATTCCGCTAGAATGAATCCGGCCTTCTGCACTGTGTACTTCCATATTTTTAATTTCATCAACGCTTCCAGTTGCATCGCGAAGTATGATATTTTCATGTGGAAAAGATATTCTAGGCTATAATATTTAGGCGCAGAAGTGATTGTAGGTAATAATATTACGGCGTGAAAGATATTCTAGGCAATAATATTGACGTGTAAAAGATATTCTAGGTAATAATATTAAACTGTAAAAGATATTCTGGGTAATAATAGTAACTTGTAAAAATATTCTAGGTAATAATGTAAAGGCGTAGAAGATTTTCTAGGTAATAATATTAAGCTGTAAATATATTCTGGATAATAATATTAACGTGTAGAAGATATTCTAGGTAACAATATTAATGTGTAGAATTTTTTCTAGGTAATAATATTAAGTTATAAAGATATTCTGTGTAATAATATTAACGCCAAAGTCCTTTTCGAATGGGCAGTGTGTAATAGCCGACGTTGCTGATTAGCTTGCTACTTCCACCTACAGAGCATTCTAAGAATATTCCCAAGAAGCATTTCTTCTTTACCCTAAAGTCAAAGGCAGAAAGCTGCTCCGAAAATTCCATGAATATTTATCAGTCTTAATAACATCAAATACCAGAAGCCATGAATCTTCATGAAGGTTACAATGACGTCAAATCTTGCAATATGAATTTCTTTGTTAAAGCAAGTTATTGTTATTTAGCGTCCAGTAGGTTTTCCCAAATGATATTCTGTGGAAACTCGCAGTGAAGTTCCGTCACGTGAAAATAGGGTTCCACAGGAGTATTCCACTGACTTATTGTAAGTGATAATTTATATATTACAAACTTTTCTTAAAACGGTTTTCATTTTAACAAAGTTTATTTCTGCGTAGAGTAGAAAACCAACTGGATGCTAATGAATGGTTATTGAACTTGTAATATGCTCAATATGTTTCGGGCATATAAGTGCCTGAAACATATTGAGCAGATTACAAGTGCTATAAACCATTCAGCAGGATCTAGTTAGTTTTCTTCTGTGCGCATATACAACGATGCACGGACAAACGTACATCAAAGTTTCTTTCGTTCAGACATGTCTGAATGGGTGCAATACCAGCAGGCCAATGTTACTTTGTTGACGCCCCTTCTAGTTCTGTGTGCTAGGTTTCCTACACGCGACAGTTGTAGAGGAAACAACACGTTTAGTACAGAATTTGGCGTTAAGCCCGATAGATCACTCCTCAAGTAGTATTTTCCTAAAGCTATTCTCTAAGAAAAGTGTAAAACAGCGGTAGACGAAGAACAACAAAACTGACAGTGAAGAAATTTTCCATGGTGGTGTCCGTAATTTAACGGTCCCGGTTTACGGCGAGGTGGAGTGCAAGCGAGGCTGATTCTTGAATGGTACCCTGCCCATTCACTTACCTTCCGCCCCGACCATGTTACACCACGCGGATCTATGATCTTTCATTGTAGACCTAAATTATTGTAACATAACCCAACATTCACACTTTCTTCTCTTACATCTTGTTGAATCTCGTACTCCAAACTTGCCTCTGGTTCGCCTTTCAAAATGAGCCCAACCACGTGTCACGGACGCATAGCAGGGTAAAATAACTTATAGTGACGCACCTTATTTAGTGGCACTACGTAAATTTGCCTCGAAGTTTCGTATTTATCGCGAAGTTAGTTATAAGAGTTCTTCGTAGCTAACTGCATTATGGAGATGTCTGTGGAGAAAAGGGATACTTCTTCACTTATGTAGGAAATTGCCAGTTCTATGTAGATATTATTACTATTACTATTATTAATGACACTACAGTTATATTAGAACTATTTTCAGAAATATGGTGGGGTCAAGCCTTGATCCATAAACGTAAGTAAGGGTAGGTAAACTTTTAAAGAGATTAGGTTTTCACCTTTTTATAGGCCACGAAGGCCCTTAGGGTGAGTAGAGGTATAGCACACTAGATGGGGTGGGAGGTCAGCCCCACTCCCCGGCTGAGTCTACCCCCGGGAAAGACCTGGTACAAATTTTACAGGAGGAAAATCTCGTCCCCACCGGGATTCGATCCCGGACCGTCCAGCACGTAGTCAGTCGCTATACCGACCGAGCTACCTGGCCCACAAACTTGTAAATATATCTGCAATAATATCAGATGCAGATCAGTGCATTGTTGACATTGTTGGCGAGGAGAGGTCTTCGAGAAAGAAAGGTCGTATGTATAGGCTTCCTTCAGTCCATGCTTACAAATTTTACTTTTTCGGTCCATACGTACGTATTAAGAAATTTCAGGATAAAAGAAGCTTTTAAATTATGGATGAAACGAATGTGCAGCATATGGGAATACTATATTAAAATTGAACTGATTTTGCCGTAAAAATTTAAATCATAGGCAGTTACTACCGCATGTATGATACAGTTAATGGAGACACTTGCGTTATCTTCCGGACCGAAAATGTGTGTTTTTTTTTTAGCGGATTTCGTTCTTTGCGTGTCATGTCGGCCCGTATAGCGTATCTGAGTTAAGTTGGATGTTCATAGGCTACTGAATTCACATCACAGTCTGCCAAGGGAGACGAAGGCCACATTGTATCAGGAAATTAAGATGTTTTTAGTACTGCGCGTAATTCGATCGCTTGAACTCAGTTATACGTCATCTCTTTGTGAAGAGTGAATTTAAACCTTATCAACAAATTTGAGAAAAGCTATAAATCTAATACATAACAGAATGCTTAGCATGAAGCTTAGGCATAAGCATACAAAATCCGGATAACACACAATCTCTGACTCAAGTAGTAGTTGCGTTCCGGAAGGTCAGCGCAGGTCAAATTTCGAGCAAGTCGGAATTAAGTATACATATGGTCAACAGTACATGGTTATATGAAGGAATGCAGGTGAAGTGCGAACTCACTCACTCACACACACACTCACACACACGTACACACACTCACACACACACACACACACACCACACACACACTCACACACACGTACACACACACACAACACACACACAC
>Ga0123354_10006340_pt1 | contig 17547 bp, 14 predicted proteins | sample TergutLab28metaG_2_FD_97872 | JGI IMG/M metagenome (GOLD analysis project Ga0123354, IMG submission 97872) | Labiotermes labralis P4 segment gut microbial communities from Petit-Saut dam, French Guiana - Lab288 P4 | ecosystem: Host-associated > Arthropoda: Insects > Digestive system > Gut ...
ATCTTTAAATTTTTGGATAGCAACCTGGAAGACAAAAGATTCTGCACTGAATGATAGCAAGCACTTCCTGACCTCAATCTGCCACCTTTACCCCCAGGAAATGCTCCTGGTACTCATTTCTATTAGAGGCTGAGTCGACCCCAGGGCCATAGTGCGATTAGAAGGATTTTATGTCAATAAAAAATCCACTGACGCCAGCTGGGATCGAACCAGCAACCTTCCGATTTGTAGCACAGCACCTTAACCACTGCGCTACCGTGGTCCCCCAAATGATGTGAGCCAATATTTTAAAGACTTACGGTATAACTGCTCATCCAACACAGCATGTGAGGCACTACGTGAAAGACCATTTTCTTCAAAGAACTGTGTCAGGCTTTCGACCATCAAGCCTAGAACTTGACTGAAAAAAAAAGCAAATTATACTACAGAATCATAAATGTAAAAGGGAGCTCTGGAACATACTATATTGTGGCCATAGAGAGCAAACCACATTAATGTTTTCTGCTTTTCACAGAAACTTGTACTTGATTTAACTTTTCTGCACAAATCATCCAATAAATACATTTTGGGCATATTAGTTAAAACACAACTGCATTACACCATACTTACTGTCTGGCTGTTAAACAATTTATATTTTTTAAATCACAATATGACCAGAAGAGAAGAACATGTAAGCTAGTAAACAAGACGATCATGCACTGTCTACACCACCAGTTTCCTAGCATACAGTATTTTGCAATACTCATTAGGCCTTCTTTTAAATAACACAATTTTTCCTAATTTTTTTTGAAGTCTTATGCCAGTTTTGAAGACTCTGTTACACAGTCTTGGTGCATAAGATCAATTTGTGAGATGCATGGTCCTGTGAGATGCATGCTCCTGAGATCAGTGATCTTCAGATTATGGTCTGCTGGAATGTGTCACCATACACTTTGGTAGCTGGGTAACAGGGCTTAGGAAGAACATGCCGCCTTCATCTTCAAGGTGTGAGTCAAGGGAGATAAGATGCTTCTGCCCTGAAACTGGAGGGTGCAGGTTCCTAAAAAAATGGCTTCTACCTACCAATTTACCTAATCAAATAGTTTCCCCAACTGACTATTTTTGCTGCTGCTGGCATAAACAGCAGTCTGATGAGTGTTTTCCTGCTTGGAATAAGGCTGTAGCACATGTGAATGTTAAGGAGTGTGTATTTTGTTCCATTTGTGATTTTGCTATACCTAGAAAATGGCAGAATTGGAAAAGGGCATATCTGTATAAAATTGTGCTTTAAATTGGGAAAAATGGCACAGAAAACTTCTGAATTTTGAAAGTAGCTTCTGGAGGAGAGACAATTGGAAGAACACACTTTTTTGAGTGGTTTTCTAGGTACAAAAGCAATCCTCTGGACATCCATCAAATAGCAAAACAGATGCTAATGTGAAACCAGTCAAAGGACATGTCCTCCAAAACAAAAAACTCACTGTGAAGATGCTAACATGTTCAGAATTTCATCTGCGTCAGCCAAGAGCATTTTGAAAGGCAATCTGAACATGCATACTATTGCCACCAAATTCATGTCCTGCCTGCTGGGTGACAGGCTGAAGGTGAATTGTGTCAGTGCATGCCAGGACTCTCAAGGAGGACAGGAAAGACAGCCAGCACTCCTTTTCACAACAATGATAAATGATGAGACATGGATTTACAAGCACAACACAGAAACAAAGCACCATCATCTCCACACCAATGTGAACTGCATGCTCATTATGTGTTTTCTCCCCTTGGCGTTCATGGAGCTGTGTATTACACATTCGTTACACCAGGACAAACTGTAAACCGACATTACTATACTGACATTTTACAGCATCTGTGGGAAAATGTGGCAAAATGACCTAAAGAATAGAATTACGAGGATTGGCTTCTCTACCATGAAAATGCACCTGCTCACTCCAACTGGTCAGTGTGTGAAATGCTGGCTGCAAACAAAATCACTTCCAATCCACACCCTCCTACTCACCACATTTACTGCCATGTGACTTCCTTCTTTTCCCAAAACCCAAGACAACATTAGAAGCAAGGATTAAAGTAAAAATGCGGGACATACTTGCAAAGTTTCAAACAATGCACCTCACAAAATGCTTCAAATGCTTTCACTGGGTTCCTAAGGATACTACTTTGAAGAGGACAACACTGATTAGTAGGTACATGTGGTTGTCATGCGAAAATAAATTCAGTCTGGAAACTATTGAATTGCACAACATATATGGTATCATATCTTAGACCATAATCGTAAGATGTGGTTTATGCGTATTTTCTACATACTAAAAGTGCAACCTTTTGACAAATACTGTCACTATGTTCAAATAACTGTAACACACAACAGAAAGGCATTTAAACTAAATTTTGGAACATTAACATTTTTAAAACATCTAAAATTAAAAAAAAGTGTACTTGCAAATTGATGCCAAAACATTAGGAGTGCATCATGTTTTGTCTTGAACTGCAATATATCTTAAGAAGTGCAAGAAAATGTGTGAAATGGGACAGTAAATAAGCATTTAGAGGCTTCAAAAATGCACAGAGTTCAGTCAAGGGAGGACTGTAAAATATTCTCACTACGTATGATGGACCACGAAACTGATCAGTTAGTTACAATGTGTTTGCATGAAACATACAATCCAGTTTGCAAAGATAAGCATCTCCTATTCAGAATGGTATGAAACAAGGGAATGCTCAATTTAATAGTTAACACCAACAAATGAACAGTTATTAAATATACACGTTCACACATAATTCACTGACATTCCGACATGTTTCAGTCTTCTTCAGATCATCCTCAGGCTGTTTTACATCAAACAAATTTTTACTCCTTAATGACTGTAGGTATGATGAGGTTTGTAGCAGATGTGTAAGCTTGTCTGCCACTGCTTTTTAACTGTGCTTTATAACACACCATCAAAAAGGTCCTATAAAACCAGGGGGATTGAAATTTAATATGACATTTCACCTTCAGGTCTATACTGATGATGTTAATTTATTGGACAAAAAGAAAAAAAAAAACTTAGTTCTCTTAGATCCTTGCAGGAAACCTACTCTGAAAAAAAAAATAAATAAAGTGCACCCTTGTACAGGCACTGACGCTCTGTACAGGCCGTATGGCCCATAGGAGGAGTAGAGGTATAGCTCTACTCTTTCTTGACCATGGCATTAGAAGGGGGTGAGGGGTCAGCATCACAACCCGGCTACTCTTTGCCCCCGGTAAGACCCGGTACCCATTGCACAGGAGGCTGGGTGGGAACCAGGGCCGGTCTGGACAGGTGCGGAAAATCTCGCCCCACCGGGATTCAATCCCTGGACTGTCCAGCCCGAAGCCAGTCACTATACCGACTAGGCTACCTGGCCCACCTACTCTGAAGTAAATGAAAGAAAAAACAAAGTACAGTTTTATGTTTTGCTACTACAATGTAAGGCAAAACCATAAATGGTAAAGTTCACCACTGAACCTGCCACAACGGCAGAGAGGGAAGTACAAGTATAGCTCCACTTTTTCTTTAATCTTAATGCTAGATGGGGTGGGTCATTAATATCAAGCTCCAGCCGCTTCACTCCTGGCGATATGCCAGTACCCACTGTACAGGAGGCTATGTGAACCCCAGGGCTGGTGTGGACGGGTGTGGAAAATATCACCACCCCACTGGGATTCGATCCCTGGACCATCCAGTATGTAGCGGGTTGCTATACTGACTAAATTACCTGGCCTGGCAAAAGCAGTATGCAGCAAAACTTCCATCCATCATTTCTGAAGGGTGAGGGGAAAACAGGATTGAAAAAAAGCAGATGATAATCACAGATGCACAAAACCATGAGACATGTCAAGAACACAATAAACAAAAAATGAAAAAATTTGCATTTCTGCTTAGGTCTACAAAAATTATATAAAAATAAGAAGTTAACTTCAATACTTGCATGCAGACCTCTCCTCTCCAAAGTGGTATGTAACTCTGAACTGATTAGTAGATGAAACAGTGCCAATTCCAAGCTCAAAATAATCTGTTCATCATGCTTGCTAATGCTGTAGTGTAAAAGAATATTTTAACAGTTTCATAAGCAGTGCGCACTCTGGTAATGCTCAGCACTGGTTCAGGATCACACCCCTCTTCTTCATTGCTTGCACATCCCTCACAATCACCGCATAAGTCAGTGATGCTGAAAACACTGCACTGAAGCCGACATCCCTCTCAGTGGCCAGCTATGCCCACTCATCATGGAATGCACTATTCTCATCTCCAACACTGGTGTCTGAGCCCAAGTCCACTTCTATGACAAACTTACATCCACAACTGCACTGACATATATAATTCACAATTGTTGATTGCATGACTTGTCACCAAGATCCTACTGTGAAATGTAGTGCTTGCAAAACACATTCTCAGTTTCACATCCTTTACAGACTCTATCAAGCACACTACTTCTGTACTAGGTGTTTCCCATAATACAGCTTGGAACATTTTATGATATTCACATCAAGACACTGTAGCATGCTTGTGCAGTTGGTGGATGATACACAATCTTTACATTGCTCAAAAATGACATATCCTGCAGAAAAGTAACACAAGTATCCACAAAGAACAAAATGTTTCTACTTTGCACATCCATGGCAGTGTCCAGTACCTTCAAAACTATGAAAATGGTTATGGCAATCCACTCTTTTATTTGGTAGTACCTCAAAGGAACTCTTTTACAGTTTTGAAATACCATGTTTTCAATGACTTCCCAACCACCAACAACATCTGTTTGTTGCTGCCAACACTGTTCGCACACACACAGTGGCACCAACATCTTCTCTTTGGCACTTTTCCCCCTGTGGCAGAACTAGCTTTTCAGATTAAGCATTCTAGCAGGAGGCAGTTGTAGCAGCAGTCCACCTCATCTGCACTGTGTGTCCCACAGCTCACATCCTTCCAGTATCACTGATAGTCCCTGAAGCTAGGAGTACCTTGCAACTGGTGTCGATTGCAGTGCTTTCTCCAGCTACTGTTTCATGCAATAGGCCATGATTTTCAAAGCTATGAAGCTATCCACTTGACACAGGATAGTCTCACCTGGATTCTGCCAGCTACCTTCTTGGCTTTTTCATGTAAGATGTCACCATCAACAGGAATACCAATGTCAGCATGGTCTGATGCCTGGCCAACAGAACACTCTCAACCCCGCAGAAGGTAGAATATCCCCCTGCCTTTCTTCACCTACAACACTTGCTGTACTTGTCAATTTGTTCTTTCTTTTCTCTTTGAGGCACTTCCAAATTTGTTTTTCCTTTTCCCTTTTCTTTGAAATCATAAAGAATAATGTAGATGGTGCTAATGTGAGGTGTTTAGTTGCATCAGTCTGCTGCTCTGTTACGTTCTTCTCCACTTCAATAATGACCTTCAATCTTTTATGCAGCATCCTGACTTGCCTGCAGGGCATGGTACAACAGGCTTCAATGTCGAAGAGGTATGGTATGGAAACAGGAATAACAGGAAACAATAACAGAAACCGGAAATAAAAACATTAAATCACAAACCATGTTAAATGCTGATCTCAACACAAAGAAAATAGGATGCAGCAAGACAATACTACTAAACAGTGCAGGGCATATATTGGGATGGGCAACCTTAATATTTAAGCCTTCCTATCATTCATGCCATTCCACCTCTCTTCCTCAGCTGGTTGAGGCCTGGTGACTTTTATAAGTACCACTATGGCCGCAATGGTACTACACAGAACAGTCTGGTTGCCACTAATGTATGTTCCAAAAAAAATCATGTTACTTTTGTTTTCTCAGAAACAATCACTACTGAAATATTGTACGGAAGGTCCAAGAATTCTGAACTAGTGACAATATAAAACAAAGCTTCAAGGATGATGCAACAATTATTATTATTATTATTATTATACACTGTTGTTAGGGACCACAAGAAATATAATATACTTGCTGGGATACGAAAAGGAGGGGAAGAGGAGTTTTTGCCATATAAAGATATACCCTTTGGAAATGAGGTAAATTTCAAGTATCTGTAAACCCGGTACCATATCAACATTGCATTCATTAATAAAATAAGAGCAGAAAAAGGTCTTCAGAGAATGCAAGAAGTTTGCAAACATGGTACTGAATCCTTGGGTTTTAAAAAAATGCATGAAACGTATTGAGTCACAGAAACATTATTAGCTTTTCAAAATGAGCCATGTGCCAGGACTTTTTTACAAGTTTGCATAAACTATCATAACACATATCCATGATGAAAACACACTTTTGACTGTAATAAACATTTTGTTACAGCAAAGGCTAAGAGCCTCAACAAGTGTGTCAAACACACTCACTGTCAATGCACTTACCGTGCTCTTAGACGTGTGGATTCACGAGTCCATTCCCAGTCTTCATCAAGTGCGTCTGAACGGCCACTACGTGAACCAAACATGGAACTATTACTTGTTTCATTCTCAATTGCCATTCTAAAAGGAACAAAACTATTTCAGCTACTTATACCTTATACAATGTACGTATGTAATGCATACCCCAATTTGATAAATTGCCATTCTGCTGACACATATCTTACATGACTGCCAAAGTTGTATAAAAAATTTAGTAACTTAGTTAACTTAAACATCAGTGATTATCTAGGTATGTCACCTGCAACACACATCCTGAGACAAACTGACTACTGTAAGGTCCCATTAAGCAAAGTAGTGTATTTTAAGGAGCAGGAATGCTAGGGTGCTTATCTTCAACAGCAGATGCAGAGTATGCAATATTTCAGGCTTCCACGGTAATGTAAATGAGATCTTCACTCTTCTGGGACATTAGGCAGTGTTGCAATGTAGTTTGTCTCTTAAGTTCCAGGACAACCTGTCATCCTATCTTCAAGGGTTAACCCCCCAAAGGTATTCCTACTCTGATGCAGTGGTGGGGCTTGTATGGCCAAATGATCCTGAGAGCTATGATGGCAGCAGCACAGCTACTGGTAGGGCCTCCCATGCCAGACAGGTTAAGGGCGATGACCCAGATAAAAAGAGACACCCTGGTCCTCCAGGTTGGGGGTTGGACATGAGGCAGACAACCCCACCCCATAAGAATATGTTTGTTGAGAAACTGAATGGAAACAATGAAGATGACCCAGCATGAACAATGATTTACAAGTGGGAACGTGCTGCCTCTTTATGGAAGTGGCGCACTACAGAACCTGATCCAAGTAACACAAGATTATAAATTTGATTTGTTACCAGTACAAGAAGTAAGATAGCTGGGAAGGAGTATTTTAGAAAAGAAGGACTGCACAATATACAATAGTTATAATAAAAAACAACATATTTATGAAACAGGCTTTATTGTCAGTAAATGGCATTAGAGAGTGATTTTAAGCCTGTTGATAGGTGAATAGGTTCGTTCAGAATTAGAGGTAAATTTAAAAATTATAGTTTCATCTGTGCCCATGCTCCAAAAGAGGAAAAGAGTGAAAGACAGAAGCATCAGCTGTGTGAGAGACTACAGAGGATGCATAAGCAATCCCCCTCTTACAATATAAAAATTATAGTAGGTGAAATGAATGCTAAGGTTGGGAAGGAAATTTGGACTGGAATAGCTGTAGGTACCTGTGGCTTACATGATGACAGTAATGATAACAGAACATGTACAATAAATTATGCAGTCCGTCAATGTATTGTTATAGGCAGACAGTATTCCAACACAGAAACATACATAAAGGAACATGGCATGGACCTTATGATAGAAACTGTCAATCAGATAGATCATGCTATGAATGATAAGTGACATCAATCAAACTTACTGGATGTCAGAAGTTACAGAGGCAATGATGTTGATTCGGATCACTATTTAGTAAATGTTCAACTGAGGTGCTGTATAGCCCGAAGGAATAATCGAAGGATACCTCAAGTCTCATTGAAATATAATAAAAAAAGAATGGGTATAAAAGAAGTTAAACAAGAATATGCTAATAAATTAGTAAATCGGATTCAGAGACGGATAGAAAAAATAATCTAAACTGGACAATGCTATAGCAAATTGTTATAAATACAGCAGATAAAGTTACAAGTACAGAGGAAAGAATGGTAATAAATGGATTGTTTGATGAGGAATGTACTGAAGCCATCAAAAATAAAAACGAGGCTTAAAGTAAAATGGTACAAAGGCATAAGACTAGAGGGACAGAGGAACAATATAAAGATATGAGATAGACAAAAAGTGTCCATAGAAAGAGAAAGAAGGAATACTTCGACTAACAAATGAAACCAGTAGAACAACTACAAGGACAGAAAGACAATAGCAGAATGTACAGATTGGTAAATAATATTAGGAAAGAATTAAAGCCATATATGACTTCTTGTAGAAAGAACTGGATGATTTTGACTGAACCGTCTGATATCACAGAATGATGCAGATGACATTTTCAGAACATACTGAGAGACCCGAATGTTTTAAGTATGGAGATCACCCAAGAATTAGGAGAAAAACTGGAAAAGATATTGAGAGAACAGGAGAATGGAATGAAAACATGCCTCCAACAATTGACAATGTTAGAAAAGCCACATAAAGGCTAAAAAATAAGAGATTGCCTGGACCAGACAATATTATAGCACAGCTACTTAAAAAACAGTGGGAAATAACAGAGGTAACCCTTCATAAAATTGTCTGTCAAATCTGGAAGGAAGAAATTATTCCTGAACAGTAGGAGGATGGACTTATTTGACCTGTTCATAAAAGGGGAGACCAATTAGTACTGAATTATTATGGAGGAATTACTCGACTGAATATAGAATATAAAATTTTCTCTAACATACTGTATGAACATCTCCAACCCTACATGGAAAAAATTGTTGGACAATAGCAGTGTGAATCTGGAAAGAGCAAATCAACAACCGATCAAATACAGTCCATGAGACAGATTCTGGTGAATGACTCAGAGTATGGTATCTGCATGTTTCATTCGTTCAATGACTTCAAGGCTGTCTGTGACACCATAAGAAGGAATAAATTACTTGATGCTTTAAACAAATTTAAGATACCATTAAGGTTAATAAGACTGGTTACATTAACTCTAAAACATGTGAGACGTAAAGTTAAAATACAAAATAACTTATAAGAACAATCTGAGGCATCAGTAAGAATAAGAAAAGGGGATGCTCTATCATGTATACTATTAAATGAAGCATTGCAAAGGTAATCAGGGATTCAGAGATAGAAACTAAAGAAACTACATATAATAGAAGTACCCAGATACTTGCTTATGCAGATGATATAGTAATTTTAGGGAGATCCATAGATGCATTGAAGCAATGAAAAAATTAATGAAAGCAGAACAGGTAATGGGACTTACAGTTAACATGCAGAAAACAAAATACATGGAAGTAACACAAAAACAAACCAACACTAATATGTTAAAAACTGATAATCAGAATACGAGAGGGTAGAGAATTTAAGTATCGAGGAACAGTCTTAACAGAAGATAATGATATAGCAACAGAAATAAAGCAATTAATAATTATGGCTAAAGAAACAGCTGAAATGACTGAATTTGAAACATCAGAATAAATGTATGTTATATCAAACCCTTGTAAGACCAATAAGCCTACTTACACATGGCAGTGAATGTTGGCCCCTCTCAAAGGATGGAAATGTGCTCCAAATCTTTGAAAGAAGAATATTAAGAACGATTTATGGTACTATTAATGATAATGGTACATGGAGAACAAGCTACAATATTGAGCTTTATACGGTGTACGATGAACCAGACATAGTCAAAGTGATAAAAACAGGAAGACTGAGGTGGCTGGGACACCTCTGTAGAATGTAAGAACTGGGGCCTTGCAGAAAGCTTATGGTTCTTAAATCAGAGGGCACTCGACGCCTAGGAAAACCTAAGTTGTGGTGGCTTGAGTCAGCTGAGGAAGATCAAAAGAACAAGGGTGTGAGGAATTGGAGATGTAAGTTGCAGGACCGAGAGCAGTATAGGGCAATTCTGGAAGAGGCTAAGGTTCACCAAGGGCTGTACTGCTAGAAGAAGAAGAAAAAGAAAAGGAGTAAGGAAAAGGAAGAAGAGGAGAAGGAAGAAGAAGAGGAACAAGACAAAGAGGACAAAGAAGAGGAAGATGAGGAAGAGGAGGAGGAAGAAGAAGAATAGGAAAAGGACAAAGAAGAGGAAGAGGAAAAAGAAGAGGAAGGAGAAAAAAAGAAGAGAAAGAAGTAGAAGAGGAGGAAGAAGAGGAAGAAGAAAAAGAAGAAGAGGAAGAAGAAAAAGAAGAAGAGGAAGAAGGAGAGGAAGAAGAAGGGTTAAGCAGTCTTCACCCTTGACGATGGAACTGATAGGATGTCCCGAAACAGGGGTACTAACTACACATCAACACCACGTAACATGCCAGAAGAGTGAAGATCTCAGATGCACAGCAGACTCAAGACAATTCTGGTATATAGGTCATTCAACACCAATCCCTATCATGTATTCTACCATCCCAGTATTGTTTCATTCGTCTATCAACACAGTGTGGTACAATATCTGCCCAATTCAGACCTCACACTGTATTAAAGGACAAAATCTTACTCCACACTTAAAGATTAGGAAAAAAAAAAAAGGCTCATAATGTGAGATTTGAGGTTCTTACAACAATGTGACTGAAGATTCAGGACTGCTGGATGTTGTACCATGTCAACTGGTCAATTACCAAAGTTACAAAAGCTCACAGTGCCTTCATCTTTGAGGTCAAGCAGTCCATGGTGAGAAGGCCATAAGTAACCACTCAACAGTCAACACAGCCTAACATCTCAGAAGGTCTAAAGCTTCAATGCTGATAATATCAAATCCTTGGATCTGTTGCTAGAGTCAACCAAAATCTGGCATCCACTTAAGGTCAGGGTGGGAATACTAACTGGTGCTGCAGGTGTAAGGTACAAGTGATGTGACATGCAAGAACAGTGATTTCTACTGAGGAAATTTATTATTTACGAAATAATGTCAACAGCAATGCAAGCTGTACTGTGATGAATGGTAGAAAGATTGGTGGGCAATGAGATGGAAAAGATGTGGAAGGAAGTGGGAAAGGCATAATTTGGGGAATCTGCCTGGACTTTAGAAAATCACAAAAACCTGTAAATTAATATTATGGCCAAAATTCAAACCCAGATGCTCCTAAACACAAAGCAGGAATGCTGCTTGAACTGTGACGTTGAATGGTGATGGAATGTAACAGTGGTCACAAATGTGACATCCGGAATTCACAAGACCAGTACAGTCTTCTGAAATGTGTAATGATGTTCTGGAAGAATCTGCTTCCTCCTTCATCAGGACATCTCTCCTCTGCTAATTCTGTACCCAGCAATGACCTTTAACAGCCCTTCCAGGGCACACAGAAGCTGCTTTTCAGCAAACTGTTGTGATGATTATGGCTCTTTTCACTCATGTTCCAGCAAAAGAATGAACTTACTTAAAGACTAGTGTGACTTTGTATCTTCTGTACACAAACTGCAACTTTAAGAATTCCTGGGTGTGAATTTTGGCACTGATGTGTGATTGGACTGAAATGTTGCAATTTTAAGACAACTGCAAAAGTCCAAAATATGGGAAGGGGGGGAAAAAAGGCTATGTAATCAGTAAGTAGATGCATCAGAAGTATGACAATCTGTTTTACAGCAATAATACACTGTCAGAAAAATAATCTGATGTCCGCCACTCTATAAAATGCTGGATGTTATTTTGTTAGCATGGCAACATATTCTGAGAGGCGAGACATCATGTACAAGAAGCTAAGACTTGTGTCAAACTGAGGCATTATCTTAGCATATGCCAAACTGAAGTTCCAATGTCATTTTCGTTCTTGCCTACAAACTGCAACAAAGTGATGAAACATCACATAGAATTAACCCTTTTCTGTCCTCCATTGGAAGGTTTCCTACCACTACCCCACAACTAACTCCATGAAACAGAGTACTTCTTGAGAAGGTACAGGTCCTCATCCAATCCAAAAATTCCCAGCAATTTATGACCTCAAAGTTTAATTACTGCCTTCAGAAGAGCCTGCCACTTGTCCCCTATTCTCAGCCAGATCAATCCAGTCCATGCCTCCTCCATTCCTCTTCCTGAAGATCCATCTTAATACTATCCTCCCATCTATGCCTGGGTCTTCCACATGGTCTCTTTCCCTCTGGTTTCCTCACCAAAACCTTGTATGCACCTCTCCTCTCTCCCATACGTGCTACATGTCCCAGCCATCTTGCTCTTCTCAATTTGATCACCCAAATAATATTTGGTGAGGAAAACAGATCATAAAGCTCCTAGTTATGTAGTTTTCTCCACTCCTGTTACCTTGCCCCTCTGAGGCCCAAATATTCTCCTCAGCACCCTATTCTCAAACACCCTCAACCTACATTCCACCCTCAATGTGAGAGATCATTTCACACCCATACAAAACAACAGCCAAACTTTGGTTCCATATATCTTATTCTTTATATCTTTGGACAGCAAACTGGAAGACAAAAGATTCTGCACCAAAAGATAGCAAGCATTCCCTGACTATGACCTGATCTTAATTTCTTCTTGAATGCACATCAATTAGCACAAACAGATCGCATTTCAAAGTTTTTCACTATGAACTTTACCAATTTATGTCACACAGTGTTGTGTTACACATTTGTTCTTTATACCCACAATCTTCAACATCTCTTCTAGCACATCACACAAGTTCTCTATTCTCTGATCCCTATTCTTCTCAGTCTCTTTTGTATTTTGATAAAATTAATTTGCAGCTGACAAGAGTAAAGGTACAGGAAAAGTTGTCTCTGCCCATGCCATGAAGGAACATAAAACAGTGGGGGTATAGCTCCACTCATTCACTGACTGTTAACCCCAGCACCAGATGGAGGTGAGTGATCAGCTACATTCTCCCGTCACTTTACCCCTGAGGGGAAAGAACCCTCAGAACAAACAGTAGAGAAGACTAAGTCAGCCCCTACTGGACACTGAACCACAGAAGTATCCTACCTTCTAAAATGACCAAGCTGGTACGAATACCGTTGGAAGTAAACAGAAGAGAACAGGTTATGACAATGTGCCAGCAATTCCAGCAGCACTGGACTAGCCCCTTACAGCCATGTAACCAGTGACAACATTCACTACTTACAATGGCAGGTACAGCTTTGACATGAATCCTGAGAGCTCTCACCACTGATGCACCAATGAAGTGGGCATTTAACCTTACGAAGGTGACTAGGTGACTTACTACAAGCATCAGCAGAAGCCAAAACCTCTGTAACCACAGGTGTCTACAAACAGCATAAGACTCCACAGCACAGCAGACAGGCACAACGATTATAAACAATGTTTCAGAATGGCTCTCAACAGAAAACGGAATACATCCAACTCTGGTGTACCATTTGGTGTCCACCGTATAAGCAACATGAAATTAAATGACATTTGGCTGTGCATGAAGGGCACTGGCTAAGTTTACCACCACAAAGGAAACACTATTAATACACATTCCAGTACTATGGGATAATGTTATATCGAATGTAAATATATCAGTTTTTTTGAAGGAACATGCTCTTGCCAGCTAATCTACACAAAGTGCTCCTCCACATCAGTCACAGTATGAATCCACTTTACATCACAGTCCAAAAAGACTGGAATCTTCATCAGCACAGCTGTGAGCATCTCAGGTTTCACATAACATCTAGCTACACAAATAAATAAATGGTGAATATGACTAATAGCCATTATTAGATGCAGAAGATGGAAAAGAACAAAAAAATAATTAATTCATCCACTTGATGTAAGTATACTGAGCAGATACATCAATGAACACTGAAGGCCAGTGTGTCACACTCTCTCTTTCCCTGAAGACCTGCTGTCCTGACTGAGGCAGTTTATCTTTTGGTCAGTCCCTTCAAGCAAATTTTTGGATAGTACCCCAAACCAGTCCATTACCAATTCATTATTCAATAATCATCCTACCATTTAACAATGTACTGCCTGAGGTAGACAGTGACATTAAATAAACAATGAATGAATATGTAGTTACATCATACTATGTTCCGTGGCAGCAAAGTAAAACACTGAAAATTTCAACTGCAGTTCAAAAGTCTCATACTCACTCTGCTCAAAAAAGAAACCAAACCTACAGGCAAGTCAAACTACCCACCATGCAGCATGATACATACTCATTCTTTGCCAGCAGTGGTATCTCAGCAAGCGAAAAATGAGAAGTGCTGAGTCACTTGCTTAAAGACTCATATTTTATAATTTACCACAAAAGGTAAATTTTAAAACAGAATTCCATTAAAAGGAAAGGAAAACATCCAGAAATGTATGTGGTGTACATTGGCACTGATACTCCTACATATAGCATCTTGTTTCATTTCAAGAATCTGTCAAGTCTTGCAAAAACTGTTAGTGTAGAAGTAAATAACATTGCAAAATCAAAAGACACATCTTCCTTCAAACACTTTTTACTAGATGATTTCTGGTTACTTGCTACGGGCTGGACAGTCCAGGGATAGAATCCCGGTGGGGGTGAGATTTTCTGCACCCTCCAGAGTGGCCCTGGAAACCACCCATTCTCCTGCAGAATGGGTGCCAGGTCCCTTTCCTAGGGATGAAGCAGCCGGGCATGGTGTTGACCACCCACCCCCATCTAGCGCAGAGTTTAAAGAAAGAGTTGAGCTATGCCTCTACTCTGCCTCTGGGTCTTCATGGCCTATTCTAGGATGTGCTTTACCTTCATTTTATGTTTTAGCTTGCACAGTTCAAAAGATACATCCATTTTTTAAGTACTACTAAAATTACAAGTTAAAAATCCCAAGATTAAATCCACCTGCCAGTCCTGCGATTTGAAGTCCCTATTCCTGAATGATAACGGGGACCACGGTGGCACAGTGGTTAAGGTGCTGTGCTACAAATTGGAGGGTCACTGGTTTGATCCCAGCTGGTGTCATTGGAATTTTTCATTGACATAAAATCCTTCCTATTGCACTTTGGCACTGGGGTCGACTCAGCCTCTAACAGAAATGAGTACCAGGAGCATTTCCTAGGGGTAAAGGCGGCCGGTGCATAAGGCTGACAACCTTACCACCATCCTGTGCCGTTATCACGAAATCTGGGAACCTTAACTTCCTGGAACCATATGGGCCACTCCGTCCCTGTAATGGGACTGCTTTACCTTTTATTCCTGAATGATGATGATTAATTACACATCACCCAACTTCACATTTGCCACTACTTCTCCACTACCACAATTCTGCTCCGTAATTATAAGGCTCTTCAGCAAGTACCTACAATCTAAATCTACAACACTCCCTTCTTGCCATATGCACTTACATCAACCTATCTGCTGCAGCTGGCCATTCCCAAACCTGTTGTCGGTCACTCTCAGGGTTGCTATCTGCAATGGTAAAAAAAAAGCTAACATCCTCATGAGATATGAGGTCCATACAGCATTGTACCTGAAGATTAAACTCTGGTGGAATGTCATACCATGTTGACCAGGAAATAGTTACTGATGTTTTGAGGGTCTGTACTGCCTTCTTTTTCAGTGTGACTCCTCTTGGATGACTCGACACTGAAGATGAAAGCACCATGATCCTTTCACACTCCAGTAACTACTTTGCAGTTGACATGGTTTAACATACCACAAGACCTAATCTCTCCTAACATACGTAAGGCAAGAAAACTGAAATGTCACGATGGCAACAGACAAAACTAACCACTATCACTGCCCGAATTGGTATCACCTCTGAACCATAGGTGCCTGTCTCGCAACTCCCACAGGTCTGTCTGCTGACTTCGTCTCCCAGACGAATTTTCTCGACGAAGTGATTCTTGTTGCTCTCTCCGCTGTCTTATAAGCGACTGCAAACGTGCAGCCACTGCTCGGAAAGACTGTAACAAACAAATATTACTGACAGGTACTCTGTGTCCTCATATGGCAATACAGAATTACTCAAAGTGGTTGGTCTTTCTTCTCCATCAGGATCTATAAGGAGTTAGTATTTTCAATAGTCTGTGTGAGAAAATTCACACACTCCACTGAATTATGAGACTTCAGGTTCTCAAGTACAAAGATTAGAGGCTCCTGGGATGTGATGCTACATACAGGGTGTCCCGGGGGGAATGTGCCAGACTTCGGGAGAATGTTCCTTAACTAGGAATTGGTATGTAGTCAAACACAACTTAATCACTGAGGTGTATTTAATGACTATATGATGGAGCAACTACATGTTTCGGCCTGTACTGGCCATCTTCAGGTTGTCTAGGGAACTTAAGGACTAGCTATATGCATGCACGCATGTGTGGTGTAGAGATCTCTACATACGCATAGCTTAACAAACCGAATCAAAACAGGAGTCAAATAAAACACTATGAGACAAAACAGATACCGATAATAATACAAAATACATGAATATAAACCAGACAATAACACTATTTGTGGGGGGGGGTTGTTCTCCGCAGGCACGACTACAACGCCACACCTGCCGGGAACCCCCCCTCCCCCCCCACAAATAGCATTATTGTCTGGTTAATTTTATATTCATGTATATTGTATTACTATCTGTATCTGGTCTGTTTCATAGTGTTTTATCTGACTCCTGTTTTGATTCGGTATGTCAAGCTATGTGTATGTAGAGATCTCTACACCACGCACGTGCGCATGCATATAGCTAGCCCTTCAGTTCCCTAGACAACCTGATGATGGCCAATACAGGCCGAAACATGTAGTTGTTTCCATCACATAGTCATTAAATACACCTCATTGATTAAGTTGTGTTTGACTGCATACCTTTTCCTATGAAGTCTTGTATAATGTTAAACTGGCAGAGTTAAAAACTTTGCGCTGTGCCCACACAGTGTGTGCATGTGTTTCGTGTGCTTCTCACAATATACAGTGATTATTTCCTTGTCACAGCTTTCGCTTGGCTGATCTTTGTGGTGGAGATTGTTTTATGTGGGATAGGAACTGAATGTGTTGCTATTGTGCATGTGAATTTGTGGCCTCGAAGGGGTTAAAGTAAGATACCTTGCTGTGTTCAGGCTTGAAGCTGGAGCCATGGTATTGGCAGACAGAGGTGTTGTGTGCATCGATGAATTTGACAAGATGTCAGACATGGACAGAACTGCCATTCATGAAGTGATGGAGCAAGGAAGAGTTACAATAGCCAAGGCTGGCATCCATGCTCGTCTAAATGCCAGATGCTCTGTGCTGGCTGCTGCCAACCCGGTGTACGGCAGAGTAAGTGCTGTGTTACTGCTCTCATGTGATATGTGACATGGTACATTCTAATATTTTAGTGTATTCAAGCCGCATTTGACATTAACCTTTAGACGCCTAACGTCAACTATAGTGGTCGTACCGCGCCGCTAACCTCTAAAGCTGCATTTTATATATTTATTCAACAAATATAGGTACTGGATATTTTAAACACGGTATATACTCTCCGTTTTTTTTCTCTTCAAAATGCAGTTTGTTTCATAATTCTAACATATTTGGTTCCTGTATTATTCACATTTTATATACAGGGTGTGCTAAAATTAA
>Ga0123354_10006341_pt1 | contig 17545 bp, 9 predicted proteins | sample TergutLab28metaG_2_FD_97872 | JGI IMG/M metagenome (GOLD analysis project Ga0123354, IMG submission 97872) | Labiotermes labralis P4 segment gut microbial communities from Petit-Saut dam, French Guiana - Lab288 P4 | ecosystem: Host-associated > Arthropoda: Insects > Digestive system > Gut ...
AAATTGTAAAAAATTTTGTACTGTATGTATATTGATTGAGCCGGTCCCAGTAGCCGCGCGTTCTAAGGCGTAGGTCTGCGGCCGCTCGCCTGCTGAGATCGTGGGTTCCAATCCCGCCGGGGGCATGGGTGTCTCTGTTGTGCGTGTTGTGTGTTGTCAAGTAGAGGTCTCTGCGACGAGCTGATCGCTCGTCAAGAGGAGTCCTACCGACAGTGATGCGTCGTCGTGTGTGATCTAGAAACCCCATGAATGAGGAGGCCATGGCCCGCGTTGGGCCGCAGCACCATAGGGGGGAAACATATATATATATATATATATATATATATATAGTACATTAGAGTTTTTTAATTTTATTTATTTTTTTATTTTTTTGTTGCGGTAGATTTTATCTTACGTGGTTTCCAGACGTGGCAGGAATTCTTATCTGTATAGCTTTTAAAGAAAACCGGCGTCTTACAATATTTGTGAAATATAAGTCTCAGAGATTATTTAGCTGAACCTAAATAACAATATAAACATACCTTTTATGTAAATTTGTGCGTATTCACACTCAAGATTAAAATCATTTATTCGAACTGGCTTGATAAGGTGCCATGTGATTAATGTAAGAGTTGTTGATTTAATCTCTTTTTTAAAAAATAATCATCATGAGCTCTGACTGAGTCGATCGCACTGGTGATTGAGATCAATGGCCGTCTGTCTCGTGGAGGTCGGAAGATGGGCTGTGACGTTTGGTTGTGATTTTTGTGTGTTCCTTTTTCACGTTTATTGGGAACAAACAGGTTCCGGGCTCGCGATGATCCAAGAGATACTGCTGTGCTGTAGAATGGAACATTTCATCTCTGCACGTCTTTATGCGAACAACGTTCAAGTACACTGAGTTAGATGGATGTCAAATATCGGAATGATCATTTTTGTAAGTGGTGAAATATTTGATTTTGTAAATTGCCTTCGTTCTTTTTGTATAGCTCGTTGACAAAGTGATCAATGATGACTCTGTTTATTGCTCTTCTAGGGACGCCAAGAGCTGCGTGTAGGTCTGTATATAGCTGTATATAAATCCGTCACTAAATGGATTTTCTTTTGCTCTTTTCCTTCTTGCTAGAAGCAGGTAACGTTGTAATCTTTGAAAGCACGGAACATCAGCGAAGGTACTCTGCTCTCCGATATCCGAAACAGCACTGCTTTATGAAGGCTCCCATGCTTCCTCCACTTTGTCCTTCCTGTAAGTATAGCATTAATTTTTGAAAGGAAAATATTTAGAAGAATGTATGGTCCTAAATATGAAAATGGGGAATGTAAAAGTCGGACGAATCGAGAACTGGAAGAGATGAACAAAGGAGATGTGGTAAAATGGACAAAAAGGCAAATGATAAGCTGGTTAGGTCACCTAGAGAGAATGGAGGAGGATAGGATGCCCAAAAAGATCTTCACTCAAGAACTGGAAAGGACGAGAAGAAGGGGAAGACCCAGGAAAAGATGGAAAGAGGAAGTAGAGAGAGAATTTCAAGTGCTGGGAGTGAGAAGATGGAGAGAATTGGTGGCAGACAGGAAAAAATGGAAGGACATTGTTCAACAGGCCCAAGCCCCAGTGGGCTGTAGCGCCAATGGAAGAAGAAGAAAAATAAGAAGAAGAAGAAGTTGATGATGATGATGATGATGATCTTGATGAGTATGGAACTTCAGTGGAATGATAATGACAGGGGAAAACAGAAGTGATCGGAGAAAAAGCTGTCCCATTGCCCCGTCGTCCTCCACACTTCTCACATGGTCCGGCCAGGGATCGAATTGGCCCTCTGCGGCGAAAGGCTGGTGACGAACCACCTGAACCAAGGGACAAAAGTGCTCCCCTATCTCCGAAAGAGCACAGAGCACTGGTTTTAGGAGAGTTTCTGGGCTGTCCCCGTGTAAGTGCACCATTCGGGAATGTGGAGCATTGGTGGACTGACAGTGAGGGGGAAAGTCGAAGTACTCGGAGAAAAACCCGTTTCAACGCCACTTTGTTGACCAGAAATCTCGCATGATCTGGCCTGGGATAGAACCAGCCCTCTGTGATGAGAAGCCGGCCACCAACCACCATAACCAAGGCACGAAGATTTTCAAATTAGTATGTAGGAATTTAGTTCCTACCGCATGGTGAACGTATTATGTCTCCATAACAAAGGCCTGCCGGTTAATGCTGTTTAATAAAGTATTTCTTTTTTTTTTATTGACATACAATTATTTCTGTTTATTCCTAGAAGCAGTGCGAGACACACAGATACACTATGAAGCCAGAATGTCGTTATTGAATGCCAAGGCACGTCAGGTATATAGCAACCATTGCGCTTGTGAAAGAATTTGCATCTCTGTTATTGGTCACCTCGGACTTTCGTTACTGTGTTCATAAAGCCCTCCACTGAACTCTGAGCCGGATGAATCCAACTCTATCGTCACAGTCTATTTCTGAAGATTGTTTTATTATAATCCTCCATCGTATCCGGCGTACCGTGATCTCTCGTCTGTCACTACACTGCAATCCCAGAAATCAGTTTCGACATCTATCCTCGTGGTCGGCAGAAGTTGCGGAATAGACTTAAAAATCCCACGCCGTTTTAAGCCATTCAAATTCCCAGTTTTGGATGTCTGTAGGTCGCCGTGAAGCCCTAATATAAATATCTCTAGCTGCCATTCAAGATGTCCGTAATTCAACAAATATTGTTCCTACGTAAGTGTACAGTGAGTTGTTGAATGTGAAGACGTACACCTTCATACTTGTAGCCTTATGTTTTACAAACATTTCACTTTCGTTACGTTGTAGGGTTTAATTTCTCCTAAGAGAACTTTTTTTTAATTAGTAAATTAGTTTGATTTGTGCAACGAAAACTTTACTGGTTATACAAGCCCAACCTGGGCGCATGAAAGAAGAACTTTCTTCGCGACAGTTTATCAGAGTGAGTTTCAGTTATAAGCGGTATCTGTACGGGTATGTTTCGGTATCGGTAAAAACATAGGGAAGAAGGGATCACGGAAAGAAAGAAACTGATTCATAAATGGAATTTCATATGAATATTACAGAAGCAGTCGAGTCTCTTTTTTGCACAAATTCATTAGGGGTTCGAAATATTTCCGCGACTTTTTTTTTTTTGGGGGGGGGCAGTTAAGAATCTAGCGTTATCCATATTGGTTCTGTATTTGAATTCAGTTAAAGTAAACGTTATCACCAGTGATTTTACAAACACGTAAAGAGATTATTAAGCCTTTAAGGTTTAGCGGTTGCTTAAGGTACCACGAGGATTTAACATTTTCAAATTCTCCTTTCTGCCCATAGAGTGTATTTATGTGTTCTGTACGGATCTCGAAACAAATAGAGGTTATTTGTCTGTACAGAATTAGGTGATTCGTTTTATAACCGAGGCGGTGTTTGTTTACTGCGCGGTACGAACTGAATCCTTAAATATAAACCTGGTTAATTTTCGTCTTCCGAGAGTTAAAGATGAAACTTTTTTTTTTTTTCTTTAAGTACATCATCCCCGTTGTGCCATAAGCAATTAGGGGCGTGTTTTGTAGTAAGTGCCGCACTAAATTTCAGTGGCGCGGGTCAAATTTTCGTGCATCACATAATCAGTCATTTGGATGTTTTGTGATGTGTTCACGAGCACTGAAATAGCCGTGCGAATCTTCCTCACACACAAAGAAGAAAAAGACGCTGCAGCATAATTTTCATTCCTTTAGGAGAGGAATTCGCACAGCATTCAGTCTCTGACACGACACTGTGGAATATTTTGCCGATGCTAGGGCCAGAAAGCACATTGAGAGTGAGAACAGTACTTTGAAGGTAATCATGCAGCGTACATGTTACGTTATTGTAGAAGTAATGTTTCAGAAGTATATGATTTTGGTAGCTGTGCCACGGGCGCTTTATTTCTGACTGACCAGTAGTCATTTTTCGTGTAGTGGCCGCACTCGTGTACAGTACGAGGGATGCTGAAAAGTCCTTAGCCCGACCAGGAAGGAAACAAGCTACAGCGACCAAACTCGGGATTTATACACTTCTTAGCCCGTTGCTCTAACTTTCGCAAGCCACTCAAAAAAAAAAAAATTCAGAAGGTTGTCTGTCCAACCAGGTCTCCGCGGCAGCAATAACCTCCGCGTAGAATGAAGAATGGCGAACTTTCAATTTTTTTTTCAGTCCAGGGAACAGGTGGTAGTCCGACGGGGCCAGATACGGAGATTAGGGTGGGTAATCGAGACACTGGAAGCCCAGGTAGGCCAGTTTCTTCTGGGTTGCAAGTGCCGGGTGAGCCGGAGCAATGTCGTGCAAGAACAAGACTCCCTTGGTGACCTTCCCGCGGCGTTTTTCCTTCCAAATGTCCTTCAATTGCATCAGCAGCGATAAGTAATACTCTGCGTAGATAGTTTGGCCCTTTGGAAGATAATCAATGAGGAAGATGCCGTCTTGATCCCCAAAAAATCGAGGCGAGAACTTTTCCAGTGAATTTTTGCACTCGGATTTTTTTGGGGCGGTGTGAGCCTCTATGCCGCCATTCCATTGATTGTTGTTTTGTCTTCGGGTCATAGTGATATAACCAGGTTTCTTCCATGGTCACCAATCACGACAGGAAATCATTTGGATCGCGCCTAAAAAATTCCAAAAGTTGCTCAGACGACTGGCACCGTTGACGTTTTTGATCCACGTTCAGGCATTTGGGGACCCACTTCGCGGAGAGCTTCCACATGTCCAAATCTTCATGAATGATGGACCCAACCCGCTCACGTGAGATGCCCAGTTGCTCAGCTATTGATTTAGCCGAAACCCGGCTGTCATCCAAGATTAGCTCGTGAATTTGATAAATAATCTCCGGGGTGGTCACTGTTAGGTCGTCCAGGACGAGGCTCATCACAGGTGGAAAAATCACCACGTTTAAACTGGGCCACCCAGTTTTTGACGGTAGCATACGATGGTGCATGATCCCCTAGTGTTTTTTTCAGGATGGCGTGAATTCCTTTCGGCGCCTTGCCTTGCAGGAAAAAAAAAACTTGATGACAGCTCGCGTCTCCATGTTGTTGAAATCGCGCGCGTCGCCTGACATGCTTCCTTTCAGCCTTTGTAACAAGAAAAAACTTTCAATTCGGCACACCCTCTTTCCAACGATATTATCGATTCCGTCCTACGACATCGGGAAGTAGGTCTGGCTAAGGACTTATCAGCACCCCCCTCGTACATCCAGAAAATTGCACCATTGTATAAATTACGTTCAAGGGGAGCTAATGTCCTGTGCTGGTTCTCTTAAAATTTATCGGTGCCCAGGAGGCTCAGAAGTGTTGTTACCCTGCCAGAGTCTCCCACTACGTCTGACATTATGTAATGTTTTTCTTAGGTACTTGCAGTCTCATTTCATCCCACACCGTCATTGGCTGTTTTTTTTGGGCCTTGACTGGGAATTCCAGTTAGTTTTGTTTTTCTTCAAAAGTAATTGTGTACACTGAGTATTATTTGACAAGCCTTAGGGATGACACTAACCTCCACCATCACCATCACCATCACTACTTTCACTAGGCTTTACATGTCTTCTTTAGGAATGTAGCCAAGTGCGAACTGACCCAGTCGTTTCGAAAAGACTGCTAAAATCACCGTATCACCGTAAGGGCTGATGTTACGCAAGAATGTTACATGAACTGCACATTCACGTAATTAGCTCCAACACACTGAATCGTTTTGTAGAATGACCTAATGGCAATAAATCTAAGTGTTGGCACAAGTCTTGATTTTATTATCTTATTTCCTCGTGCTATTCTCTGTACTGTACTTCGCGACAAATACATACAAATAAAAGCCTCAAAATTCTAACCAAATAGTCTAGAAACAACGGAAATGTAGAGTTTCCTTTATGGAAAGGTGTTTTGTGAATAAAATTTTTTTAACCTCGTGAATATGTTACACAATAAGCTGAGATGCGATATTCAGTTGTTGTCAAAGTGTATTTCAGATCCAAAAGGTGTGACACATTTGTGCTGTTTCGTCTGCTACACACTTGTCAGCATCTGATGCATCATTCTTTCGAAATACTTTGGCTTTTTTTACTGAACGAGTTTTTCGGACACCATCGTCTGCTTGAGGTGCTTTTAGACACGTCCGAATATTTCGTTAGAATGCCATACCATTGTGTAGACCCTGACAGAAAGGTACGCAATTATATTTTTCCAAAGAATGAAACTGTTTGAACTGAAGTACTTACTGCCTGTAATAATGAATTCATGATTAGTTGTACAGTTACAAAAAGGGCAGAAACACTAACCTCTTGAGATTATTGTTTTTACTCCATTGTATTTTCCTGTCATATTCGACCGATTGTAATATCTCTGGCCTCGAAAATCGTGAAATATCCCGGTATATCTGCATGAATTTTCTGTGCCCGTTAACATTTGAGGCACAGATATTACCTTAGTTGTGTGTTTTATTTATTTTCACATAGCTACCCATTTTTGATAACATTTTCTGAAAAAGAGCTGATGTATAAAAACTGTGGAGGAGGTTATGTACTTGGAATTCTGTAGTCTGCCCTGGAAACAACAGTCTTGCTGGTTTTGTTTCTTAAAAACACCAAATTTTCGTTTACGATACAGTAGGAAAGTAAGTCATAACTTTTTTTTTTTTAATTTGAGCGTTTTCTGTTAGTGTATTATACAGTGTTACTCAGGAAATTTCCAGAATATCATTTTCACTCTTCTTGACGACCATCTTGTATTGTTCTTCGTCAGTGCTTTTTTGTACTCATTTTTGTTCAAAATCCACGTAAGTTAGTTCGCTTCATGCTGTCAGTATTATCCTACACTGACGCTATACGGACACAAATTCCTACCGTCGTTTAATGTCGTCTTTGAAATAGTCAAACAAGATTTATCATCCGAGTTTTCAGATTTTTGCAGGCAGACACTGACGAATCCGTTCTTCTGGGATACGACGTTGCGTCATGGGTAACCTGAGGCCGACGTTTCGAGGCAACATAGTGCCCTCATTTTTAACCGTAGAATGTCTAGGCCATTTCGATCTTTGAAGGCAGGATACTACAGTGCCTCGAAACGTTGGCCTCAGGTTACCCATGACGCAACGTCGTATCCCAGAAGAACGGGATCCTCACGGTCTGTTATGATAGTAGGTACCAAAGCAACTGAAATGGACCCAAATTCGGCCACTGAATATTTCGGCTGAAAGAGACTTGGTCCTACGAAGTCTCATCCAGGAACCAGAAAATTTACAACTGAAACACCCTTGCCTATCACCGTCGATAAAAATCCGTGACTTTAGACTGCATAAGAAGGCGTTTCGTGAATGTCATCTAATATCGGTAATGGCTGCAAAGGAGAATACTCGAGTAAGCCCATGCTGTTATAAGGTTCGTCTGTTTATCTAAAATGAGAAACTAATACCAGCGGTAAAAGTAACTTTATGCATGGGTACCATCTCTTTTGTATCTCTTTGTAGCAGTTTTTAGTGGCATTTCTTTCGGCTTACATTCTTTTGAGAATGAATAAGAATTTATGGCCTCAACCAGTATTAGAAGTGGAAGAAGTTCCCATGTAACACAAGTAATATAATCCACTTTAGTGCCGTCTGTTTCAACCCAACTTCTCTTTCGCCATTATTGTGAGCAGTTATCTTAATATGGTAAGATAGCGGACCTAAGAGACGATGTATTTTATTCCATTTTGAATTTTATTTTCCAGTAAACTTGCAGTCTGGCCACCAAGAAACGCCATCTTTTTTGTATGTGCTGACGATCAAACCTTCAACCAAAGTTGCTGGTGTGAAAGGAAATTTCAATGCACAAATACGCGTATAGCGGAGCCTAAGGCACTCTTGTATGTTAACGCAGGCTCTTTAGGTTTATTTTGATTTTGACAAGATGTTTAATGTGAATCGGGAGATCTTACCTATTGTCAGGATTTATTCCTTATGGAGATTATCTTGACCATTCAACGCTAGACGCCAATATTATTACGTTAAATAATACAAGACACAAGAGGAATACATATTGGGCTGCTTACTTCTAAACTACTGTTACGATTTGTATAATTAAAACTTAAAAGTCGTTTTACGTTTTTTATGGCACTGTAATAAAGAACACAAATAAAAAAAGAATGAGTCAACCAAGTAATGACAAGTAATTTAGAATTAAACACGTGACATTAAACCGTAGTACCCATAGGGCGCTGTACATAAAGCATGCAGCAGTACTGCTGCTTGTGTTCTACACATTTCTAATTCACACAAACCCTAAAGGACCACATTTTCTTCCATTCATAACGTTGGTATTATCACACAGCGAAAATCTGTTATGGTATTGAGCTGGATTGTGTTGCATGCAAAGCGGGTACTTTCCACCGAACATGTCCGTTTCAAGACCGAGTTGTCCATTTGAAAATTCTGATAACCGAAATTTAGCCAAGCATATTTGGAATCTGTGACTTTCCAGGCGTAGAGACGATGGCGTCCTGTGTTACTTTGCATATTTGTTTTGTATATAGCGACGCAATCAGTAACTAATACCGTTGTGGCTTTTGCATAGATTCTATCAGAAAGACCACCTCCGTGTTTTCCCTTTAGTAAATACCTTTTTCGTAAAAGCTAAACACAAAATAATTATGTGCTTGGAAAATGCCTCTGATATCCAGCATCTGATTTCTGACAACTATAAAATAAATTAGGGAAAATAATTTTTTTTATAACTTCAGAATTAAAGTAAACAGAAACAGAGAAGGGGTCCATTAGTTACCTAACCATTCTTTCAAAATAAAAATAAAAAAAAAGAAAGAATAAGAGGAGAAAAAACGAGTAGCAATACTTCCCATCTCGTTGCTGGCGGTTAGGTAGGAGGGCTGAAACAGCTAACCCCAGAATATGCTGTTCCTTGTTTCATTGGACAGTTACTGTGACGTCAAAGACACTTGGAAACATCATTTGATATTTCTTGCTTCGCGGCGTCGTACCCCCATGTGAAGCAGTCTAGAGATCTTACGAGAGGTCGCATTCTTGTTGGCCTCAGGCTGAAGGTGGTGGGGTTACTGTGGTCAGCCTGTATGGCGAGTTGTCAAGTGGGCAGGTTGACGAAGCAATTGCAGTCTTGAGATCCTTCTTTTATTTTGGCACAAGGCCGCCAATTGCCACACCTCTCTTTCTTTGTTTTCTTTTCTTCCTTTCGGTCTGTTGTGCTCATATTCTAAAGGCATTTCGAATTCCGACGTTTTCATCTTAGGAAGGAAGGTGCTTCCAAGTAGTGTCATTTTAAAATCCTTGATAATTCAAGTAAAACGTTGACATAAATCCGCATAACTGCATGTCACTTTTTGTTGTAAGTTGTTCATGTTGTGGCTGTCTGATTGTGACATTGTGCAGTCCTGTAGGTGGTTGCCAACACGGCGGAGGAAAATAAGCCGACGACTGCCTACACATTCCGGGTAGAGGACGGCGTCATAAAGCCAGTAGACCACAGCAGCCATCTCAACCGATCGTGAATAGTTACATAGATACTTTGTATTTCGTTAATTTATTTGAAATCTCCGCAGGGCCACGCTTTTATCTGCCTGCAGTTTAAGCACAGAGGAATATTTGTAAATTTTATTTGTTGAGAAAGTCATTACAAAAAAATTGGAAGAAATGAGCATAAAATTTTAGCCACGTCGTGTAGACTCGGCTAGTGCGCCGCTTAATTGACATGCGTAGCGACTGTGAATTATATGTTCTTGTGTAATTTTCGTCCGATGTTTTTTTTTATGGGAGTGAAACTTGGTCTGTCACACTGCGGGAGGAACATAGGTTGAGGATGTTCGAGAATAGAGTGCTGATGAATATATTTTGGCATAAGAGGGACGAGATAACAGGTGAGTGAAGAAGACTGCGTAAGTAGGAGCTTTGTGATCTGTGCTCACCAAATATTATTCGGATCATCAAATCAAGGAGAATGAGGTGGGCGGGGCATGTAGTACGTATGGGGGAGACGAATGGTACATACGGGGTTTTTTAGGGGAAACCCGAGGGAAACAAACCAATTGGAAGACCTAGGCGTAAATGGGAGGATAATATTAGAATTTATTTTGAGGAAGTGGGATGGGGGCATGGACTGGACTGATCTGGTTCAAGATAGGGACAGGGTGCGGCCTCTTGTGACGGCTGTAATGAACCTTCGAGTGCCGTAAAATGCGGGGAAATTCTTGACTAATTTAGGACCTGTTAGCTTGACAAAAAATACTGTCCTTCGTGGAGTTAGTATCTTATTCAGCTTTTCGTTCCGATTCCAGTGGTTCAATAGGGCTGAAAATGTGTTGTTGAAAAACATCCGTGAATTCTGAAATCGCCATTTTCTCGCGCTGCACCGACGTGTGCCAGTGGTGTCATCTTTGCTCCAGTTTTTCGATACGCACCGACTGCAAGTATATCAACATACCGTGCACAGTCAGAGGCTTTATAGAGGCAAACTCTGTTGCGGCTGTTGTATTTAAACAATAAGGCTGAGCCCTCTATCAGAATGTCACCAGGAACTCTTTTGAATATCAGTAATTACCTCCACCTAACGCTTAGGTTCAGAGTGCGTGAAGCTACACCCCTGCCCGCCGTGCCTTTATGGCATAATGGTGAATAAATGCGCGTTTATTGTTTTACTCAAATTAAATGTGTACTGGAATGTACACGTTTGTTAAAGATTGATCAGACATAAGAGTATTAAGTAAAAGAAAAGTTCGCACTTCCCTTTTATGTATAGAACGATTATTAATTTATACCTCTGACCAATGACAAATTACTTGTCAACCATGATAATTACTACAAAACTGAACATTAAAGATGTAAACATTATCATTCTTCTTTATCAGGCACTACAACTTCATTGTTTGAAAGTTTTGGTCTTCTCAGCTACTTCCATTTAACCTGATCCTGGATGCATTTTGTCCAATTATTTATTTTCATAATTCTTAAATCTTTTTATATTAGTTTCCACTCATTAATTTGTTGACCATCCTATCCTTTGTCATTCAGTGTACATGGCCATACAGGCTTAATCTTTGGGCCTTATTGTAGGTCATTATATTCTTATTTCTAATTAGGTTATACTGTTCACCATTTGTTTTAATTCTCCACGTGTCATCTCTGTCCTTTGTAGGTCTGAATATTCTTCTTAATATATTTCTGTCAGTTATTAATAATTTTCGCTTCATAGATTCTTTTAATGCTCGTGTTTCGTTGGCATATGTTATCACAGGTCTTAAGTCAGCCAGTATTGTATTTGTCACCATCCGTTAATCTTTCCATTCCGAAGTTAATGGCGAAATATTTTATATTAACCTGATACACAGTATTGGAGTAAAGAACTACACGTAATTGTCGTTAAAGTTTGCAAAGTTGGTGGCAGCCTTTGGAAATGAGTAAGCATCCTGTTGTAAAATTAGACACTTGAAGAGCAAGTTGTTGAATGAATGCAGAAGGTAGAACGACTGACATGCTAGCTAGTTCGTGTTCAGCCCGACAGTTGAATTTATGTTCATTAGGGTGTATTAATACTGCAGCGTTCCCATGCTGACGAGGTCTCTGTGGTTGTAACACGACAACCAAATCTGTAACTTCCGCCCATTGTTTCATGCGATCCTGAATCCTAATCCTTACTTCGTTTCAAACTCCGTATTGAGGTAATGTTTTGGGAATTGAGAATCTGAAGTTACCAGTGTTTTGTGAATATGCACGGCCGAATGAATACAGAAAATTTGTTTTTAACTCTAATTGTTTTCCAGGTAATTTTAAGTATTTTACGAGACGCATTTCTGACTGACACGTTGGTGTGTATGTATATGCTCCTTCTAAGTTTCGAACAAATAGATTTTAACGAAGGTTGATGTGAACTGTGCCATTTATTGTAACCCAAACCTTGTATTCTTAATTTTTTTACTGTCACTAACAGCATCATGGCCGGTGTGGGATCAACGCTATTTCTGTTTGATGTATTATCCTGTGGTTAACAAAGCCTGGAAACATTTGCGGCTTTTATATTGACGTTTTTCTGCAGTTTTATACACGAGGCAACATTTGCTAACATGAAATCGGCGCGAAATTCTAAACTATAGATTATTTCCGAAAAATATTAAAGTAAACAAAATCTGTACTAAAAAAAAAAAAGATGTTCCTAACAATAATATACAATATAATTGTGTAATAAAACAGCAGTGATAATTAAACACTTATTTTTAATAACAACAGTAACTAAACAAGGATACGAGCTGCATTACCGAAGTACCATGGTTCGATTCTTGGCAAGGATAGGAGGATTGCATCTTGTGCAGAATTACTATGCCGGATTTGGAGCCCTTTCACCATCTTTTCCAGCGAGTACCGGAAACGGTTTTTGCAGGTTTAAAAGGGCCGGAGCATAAAGCCAACTGCTTAAAACCTTGTGCCGAATTGAAGAATGCGTGGAGCTCTTCCTCCTTTCCTCCATTTACCTTCTTGTCGGGGTGCTTTATTAAGCGTAAGGACAACTTCGCCTTCCTAAACACTGTAACATAATGACAATTGCTCCAATAAATAATTTCTGAATGGAGTAGGATTCGATCCTATTGCAATATGCAAACCAGGTGAGCACTCTGAATCACCCGGTAATTGAATTTTATTGCTGTATTATAAACGCTTATTGTTTAAATTGCTGAAAGCTGTGCAGGCCGTCAGGTTTTTACGCTTGATATAGTGTGGGGTAGACAGAATCTGCTGTGCCAGCTGAAATCACATTTCTGTGGTTTAAACCATCATTTTATATTCCATCGTTATGTTATAGTAACTGAAACAGCACTCAATTGAAGATTTTCCCGAAATTGTTATATTTTTTCTTCCAAACTGAAGAGAAATATGAAACAGTTTGTAACTTGAGTTTGAAAATTAATACAATATACTGAATTTGTTATTTATGTCAAGGCATACGTAATTAGAGTAACTTCCACAGATTAATGAATTCATGGGATACCAACGAAACTGAAGCGTGGCTTAATGTTTGTGCACTGTGATTGTATTGAACTGCATGCCTATCCAGATAATTTCATGTCAAAAGCTCTTTTCTTTGCAAGTAGGCCTACTGGTAGTCCTAGGCTGCTACGTTTAGTGATGTTCCTAGACAGACTTCTGAAGTTACATTCGTAATGCGAATCGCAATTTTCCATAAACACATCGTTATAATTGGGGGTTACTTTTCCCGACCAAATATGACCAAAGCTAATTAGAAATGACAGTCGATTATTCTTAATATATATATATATATATATATATATCTGCTACAATAAATAAATAAATATATATATATATATATATATATATATGCTACAAAAATGCTGATCCCGGTGGCCGTGCGGTCTATGGCATAGTCCTGCAGCCGCTTGATTTCTTGGATAGCGGTTTCGAATCCCGCTGAGGCATGGATATTTGTCTCTTGTGTTTTGCATTGTGTTGTGTAGGTAACGGTCTCTGTGATCCCTGGTTCATAGGAGATGTGAGAAAATTAACATTTTGCTTGCCTTCATTGTTTCTTGGATTAAATTATTTCAGGGCATCGGTTTTGTTGGGAAGATTTCAGATGAGCGAGTTTATGTTCGGTGGATGAGCCGAAATGGAGGTTGTGCTCTTCATGATAGAAGTTTGTATAAGCGGAATTTCATAATGCTGATGTTCTTAAAAGAGGCCCGATGGTAACGTAATTATTCAGATGTAGACGTGGCAGTCTGTGAGGAAATAACCGCAGTACTGGCAGGGAACTATTTTCTGATTCTGAACTGCGCGATGTGCCTGCAGCATTTCAGATTCTGTCTACCACTGTAACTAGAAATTAGTCACAACTAAAATGCTTAGTTTCACTAAGGGGGTCAGTGTGAAAAATAACGAACCTAAAAGACTGGTTGTAAATTTGAGAGAGGCCATTCCGTTGTGTATTATCAAATTTGTATAATATATTATGCACCGTCAATACACAACATACATCAAACAAGATGCAATAATTACAGTTAGATTATATTTGGCCAAATATAACCTAATTGTAATTATTGCATCTTGTTTGATGTGTGTTGTGTATTGACGGTGCATAATATATTATACAACAAACTAAAAGACTGGGACAAATTTTAGTGTTCATTGCGCATCATTGTCACGATGGTTCGCAACGCAGATCAAGCGGGAGTTGTTACGCAGTAAAAGTGTGACACGAGCGACTGACTTGCTTGGGAATCGAAGCCAAGCAGCAACCGACGCCTAACCTAGAAACACACTTCCGCTGTGTGCAGTACATTATTAACAGTGGTGGATTGTTCACGCATGGCAGCGGAAAGACTTTAACTCTTTATTATTATTTCTTCTACCTTACCGTCGAATATTGAAATTTACTTCAAAGCAAGATTTAATGCTGTGTATTTTTGTACTTACTTGTTGTGACGTAAGTAATGGGTCTTTTCACATGCACGCTATGCAGCGTCGAACGAGATACGAAGATGGCGGGTGGAGAAATGGCTAGATGATAAAAGTGGCATTCATGTCGGGGCGTTAATGAAATCCACTTGACGCCAGGAAGAGGAATAAGCGGAACAAGGCTTCCAGAATTTACTAGAGCAACGGTCAGTCTAATGCGTCTGTTCTGGAGGAACCAGTCCGACTGTGCTGAGCGTGTTCGAACGAAATGAGCTAAATTCATATCTGGTACGTTTCCGGAGATGCTAGTGTCGAAATCTCTCGTACTGATTACGAAATTGTGGGGAATACGCTAAAACGTAGTTCAGTAATTTCCCGAAATAATCTCTCTATCTTCTTTTGAAATCGTTATTTTATTACCGTGTTGAAAAGTCCCGCGGTCCGTTTAATATCTATTTTCGTTGTATTCACAGTAATTCTGTTCCCCCTACCCACAACTGTTCCTCTCCGGAGACACACGAACAATTTATTTCTGATAAGGTAAAACTGACGGTAGTCGCGATAGCTCAGTCGGCATAGTGACTAAGCTACGGGCTGAACAACTGAGGAATCTCATTTCGATCCCTGGTAGTGGTTAGAGTTTTTTTTCCCCCCACAGCGTCAGTACCGGCTCTGGGGCCCATCCAGCGTCTAATTAAATAATATAAATGGAGGCTTTTTTACCTAGCGTAAAGGGGCCGAGGCGTGAAGCTAACTACTCACCCACACCTAGCTCCGAGGTTAACAATGAATGAAGCTGTACCTTCACTCCTTTGTGTGACGTCATGGCGTGCATCGGGCTGTAACAACATTTAATAGGAAACTGTCTCTTTTTATTCTTTTATTAAAAGTTAGGTAGAAGTTAAAAATAAGTACTTTCTTCCCCGCAGACATGGCAACTCAGCAATGAATCTGACATTCATAAGTTCCCGATTGCTTTGTCTTCCGCCAAAGCTTCCTTTTTTCAGCATTTCAATATGTCTTATAACTGTTCTGAAGTCCCATTCAGCGGCAGAGACCGCGTTCTGTTAAAACAAGTTAAGTTCAACGCAAGTGCGTGCTTTCCCGTGTGCAAGTCATTTAGTTCAGTCACGTAAATTAATGGTACAGCATCAAGTTCAAATGCAGATGAAGTTGAGAAGTTAAGTATTTTCTCATTATTACCCCACTTCCCTCTCTAGGGGAAATAAAGGAAGCTAATGAGACGGCCATGCTGACTGTGTCCTTATTTCCATGTGTGTCCCCTTTCGGTATTTTAAACTTTGAACCAGTTTACCAATAAATTCGTTCCTATCGTTGCTCTATTCAGAGAAAACCCATCTTCGTTGTAGAATTGTGGTTGAGTGGACAATAACTGTAGAATGACTGCATTTCATTATAGTTCATATTTTCATAACGCAACGCTGTCACAGGTTGTTACTTTTATATGCGACTAAGAAGTCTTCGACATTTCCGATAGGTATGACATATCTCTAGCTGGTGAATACGCTATTTTTTTTTAATTACGAGATATCTGCCGACCAGCTTGGTATGTTTTTGTTATATCTTTACAAGCTGTTGCGGGAAAACATGTGCTTTTTTTTTTTGCTATGAATGTTTCGGAATATGGTTATTGCATCGTGATATTTGTAGTGCTGAAACTCACAAACCTTGTGTGACTACTCTTCTTTTGATTAGACCTACGTAATCAGAACTGCTGTATACACTGAACACATACGGTCACTCTGCTCTTTATTCTCCTTAATGTCCAGAAGAAATTGTTGTGTATGTAGCTAGCAATCTTACACTTCCTTGTGGAATCCTCTGCCCATTCCAAAAACTATCCTGTGATTGAATTTTTATATAGGCTTATAGAAAGAAATAATGTCGTATGCCCTTGAGTCGAAAGGATGTCAAGTGCATACAATAATGACAGGAAGTTGTCTTATATCTGATGCAAAAGTATGGTAATAAGTGGAATCCGGACCGCAACTTTTGCAAATAGTTTTATCAGTTGAGCTAATTACCTGATTGTCATTCAAAAGACCACTACTTCTCTTCGATGCAGTTATTATAAGTCATTACTATGCGCGATCGCAAAACATTGCGAAAAGAGCAGCTGTTACTTTGTCACGGCTGTCCATCCGTCCGTTTGTCCGCATGGAACAACACGCTGCCTAACAGACTTTTTTTTGTGAAATTTTAGCACGAGGATTTTTACTAGAATCTGTAGAACAAATTTAATTTTGGTGAAAATCGTTATTACATAATACACTTCACGTGAAGGCCTAGTTACATATTCTGGCCGTATACATGGTGCGTGCATGAAATGCGATATCATACCCCTTACGTTATAAGTACAAAAAATAAGGCAGATCGAGAGAGGTCGAAGAAACAGTTCAAAATCTAAACTTAAAATGGCATTACAGCGGTGCCAAGTAATTAGAGCAGACTCCGAACACACCGCCAACCTTTCTTTCCATATAGTACTAGACCTGAAATACAGAAAGGCCATTCGGAACTTAAATTTGTCAACATCTTTCTGGCGAAGCAACCTGCTCGTTTCCACAATTAATTCTATTTGTTGCAGAAGCAAGTATGTACTAGAGTTTACCTTTTTGCAGTCCCGCCATTAGAAGACCTTATGCGATTTTTGCCCCACAAAGAATACGGTTTTCAAATGCCGATAGCACTGAGGTACTCGTGTATTTTATATTAAGGTGTACAAGTAAACTAGACAACGTGGCAGACTTTAAGGTCATATTATTAAAAATAGAATTGAAACTGTTAAAAAGACAGTTGTTCAGTCCACATATTTCGGATTGAAAGAGGGCGAGTGGTCACAAGTGAACAGCGCTTGACTTGAGTGCTAGAAAGTTCTTTCGGAAACACAACATGTCCGTTTTTTATGGAGACCTAGGCGTAGATGGGTGGATAATATTAAGATGGATCTCCAGGAAGTGGGATGTGGATATGTGGACTGGATTGGGTTGGCCCAGAATAGGGATAGGTGGCGGACGCTTGTGAGTGCGGTAATGAACCTTCGGGTTCCGTGAAATGCGGGGAATTTCTTGACTAGCTGCAAACCAGTTAGCTTCTCAAGAAGGACTCTGCACCATGGAG
>Ga0123354_10006343_pt1 | contig 17544 bp, 7 predicted proteins | sample TergutLab28metaG_2_FD_97872 | JGI IMG/M metagenome (GOLD analysis project Ga0123354, IMG submission 97872) | Labiotermes labralis P4 segment gut microbial communities from Petit-Saut dam, French Guiana - Lab288 P4 | ecosystem: Host-associated > Arthropoda: Insects > Digestive system > Gut ...
CATATTGAGCAGATGATTCCTGAGTTAAGTGGAGCATGTTATGCCATTAGGTTGATGGTCCATATCTGTAACATTAACACTGAAATCAATTTACTATGCATACTTTCATTCTATTATAAAATATGGAATATTTTTGGGGGGTAACTCTTCCAACAGTGGGAATATTTTCATTTTACAAAAGAAAGACACCAGAAATATGGCTGGTGAACAACCCAGAACCTCATGTAAAGTCTATTTAAACAATTAGAGATTTTACCTGTTCCCTGCCAGTATATACTTTCATTATTGAACTTCATTATCAATAATGTGGAATTTTTTGAACAAATTCATCTATACACAATATTAATAAGCAATATCTTCATAGACCAAATGCCAACCTATCTTGTTTTCAATAAAGTACATTCTACCCTGGCATTAAAATTTTCAACAGTTTGCCACCTACAGTGACAATCCCCAAGAATGACATGGCAAAATTTAAAATAGTAGCATTAAAAAGATACCAACATACACATTCCTTTTACTCTGTAGATGAATTTATTTATGTATAAAGATGAATTATAACATGTTTTTGTAAAATGTTTGTAGTACTTTACTCCATAAATTTACATATTTGTATGTATGTATGTTATGTATGTATGTAGCACTTACAATAAAGGAAATGGGCATCATGGGATTTGAATGACCTATGAAAGAACTCCCAACTTAAACACATATTTTCTGAACATGGTTAGTTTCAGAATATTTGCTGCTACTAATTGAGATCATGTGTTTGTACTATATATTGTACATTATATGCAGTGAATGTCAACAGCTATTCTACAGTAAGGTATAGCATACTGGATAAGATAGCTGTTGGTATGAACTGTCATTACATGTGCAGTACAAAGAATACCATTCAAAGCTGGTGCTGAGCAAATGACTAGCTTATCAAGCTGTGTATGACTCATTTCTGGTAGCCTGCTCACTCTGCAGTCCCTTACATAGCTTATTTACACATAACAACAAGACTTCAGAACAGTCAAGTTTCAGAAGCTGCATTCAACACAATAAACTGAAATTTCATCTCCTCCTTTATGAAAAATGTTACTACTTCCCCTTCATCATGGATAGAAAGAGTCAATATAAAATCATCAATCCCACATGCAGAGCAATGGATTCTTAGACATCCCACCAATGATCAATTAGTAATCTAAAAGATGGAGTCCAAACAGAGCAAAGTATTGCCTTCATGTAATCACAATTTCTAAATGGAAGCACAGAATATCTCACACACCAGGAAAGCAACACTTTATTGATAGGCTACATACGTGGGTCATTTCAGAAGTTTCATGTATGGTGGCAGCACCATACAATGCTTCACATGACTGAACTCAATTCACATTGTGTAGTGCTAGAGGCACTACTGCTGCTGTCACAAAGGTGCACTGCCTTTGTGATATAAGTGGCTGATTAGCTATGGATTGGGAAAGACTACAAGGCAGTTTCTTGCAGACAGATGCAAGAACATTAATAAAATTTAGGTTTATGGACACAGGCTCCCTCATATGAAACTGTTCACTGATGGATGGCTGCCAATAAGAATGGCCAGAAAGAGACGTACCATGCATGCAGTGCAGCCCTAACATCGGCGACAGATAAATGCCATATGGAACAAGTGAAATCTGTCCCTGAATGTACACACAGTATTTCAAGAGTGGCAACTGCTACATAAGTCAGAATCTCTCCAGCAGATGTTTACCATATCCTCACCAACAGCTTGGGGAAACAAAATGTTTGTGCAAAGTGGATTCCACATGTGCTCAATGATGAGCCAACTACCATGCATGTTCTTCTTGCCTCCACCCATCTGCAGAATTGGAGAAATGAAGGCAATGCGCTTCTCGATAGCAATGTAAGAGCTGACAAGTAATGGATGCATCATTTGACCCTCAGCTGAAACAACAGAATGCTGAATGGCATTATAAAATGCCACCAAGGAAGAAACTTGCACAGTACAGTTAAGGTGCTCTGAAAGTCAAGCACCCATGTTCTTCAGCTACAATGGACTTGCACTCGACCATCCCATGCCAATTGGTATGACGGTCAATGGCCAATATTACCGTGCACTCTTGCAGGATGAAGTGAGCCTGGTTCTTCTTCACTGTACACAACCAGAGTTACGTGAGCATGGAATCATTTTGCTCCAGGACCATGCAATGCCACATCATCATTGTGATGTGCAAAATCTGATGCAATGATGGGGTTGGGAGGTGTTGGACATCCTTCTGACCCTCCAGACCTGGCCCCATGTGAATGCTTGTTGTTTGCAAGTGTGAAAAAACATCTTCAGAGTAAACTATTTGAATCAGAAGACAATATCAACACTGCTGTCACTGCCTCTTTACGTTGTCTGAGAAAGGATGAATGCAGAGTTGCAAGTGATCATTTACCACACAGATGGGAAAAGCTTGTGGACAATAGTGGTGATTACAATGAGTGGAGGACATAACATGTAAACATTTAGTAACATCTGTAGTGCTGTAATCTTGTATTTCGTTACTACAATAAAATCATACACAAAACTTCTGAAATGACCTACACTCTTACATTATACAAATATGCCATTAACAACACAAGATTTTAGGTCCAGAACATCTGTATGGTGCGACAGAGAGGTTTAATACAATCATGCCCATAACTCCTTGTCTTTTCTTAGGAAGCAAAGTATGTGGATTAAGGCCTATATGGTAACAATAATTTACTTTTCATTTCATAATCCTCCTTAGACAAATTGTGTTTGGTACCTTTCAGAACCAAAATTCCAGAGTATGACCTTGACAGATGTACCAGCTGTCAACTGTGCCAAAAGGAGCAATGATAAGAATGGAACATCATAATTTGTTAAGTTATTTCAAGCACTTACTTCATCTAGTTCAACATAAACTAACCCTTTGAAGACCAAGGTGACTAAAGCTGACATGCAGTGTGATGCTGAGAAAACCAAACATCCATTAAAGCTGTCTCCAAGAAGACAGAAATGGGTGGCCATTTAAATCCTAGGTCAAGGCACAGTACACTAGGTACTTAAATCCTGTGCTTTAGGGTTAGCCACATGCAATCTTACTGAGATTCCATGTGAAAGGGAAAATAAGAAACAGGAAAGATCAACCAGTTCAGAGGGAATTTAACAAGAAAAAAAGTGAGAAGTCACTCTGGCATTTTGCTGTTGAGTCACGCATCAAGACGTGATTGCTATGCCATTGCCCTGTAGATGCATCACATATACACAACACACTATATATGTGTTTGTCAGCTGCTCTGGCACCCTTATCGCTTTAAGGTTATTGACAGCTTGAAGCAGGATGATTGGGTCTCAAATTACAAACACAAAGATCCTTCCTGACACATTCTTAGAACCATACAACTGCAACAATGTACCAACAGATTCAGATACACTCTCTAGTTCTGTAACTACCTTCAGTTGCAATCATGGCTTTGCATACGAGTGTTATGAAAGACAACAACCTTTCACGTGTTACGCGCAGATACATATTCTGATGTGTCCAGTGACTATGAAACTGAAATTTTGGGCAGCGTCAGTGATGTCCCCACAACTATTTAATGTAAACAGTTGCCTTGGAATCACAGGTTTGAAAATGGTAATCGATAACTCTGAGTCCGTTGTTGAGGTTGTGAGTTCAATCACTGACGATGACACTAAACAATTATTTACAGAATAATCTGATCTTTATCGGTCAACATTCACAATGGAATGTATCACTTAGAACAATGAAGTGGCCCAATATCACAACTGATGAAATAAGAAAGTTTTGGGGACTAACAATTATGATGAGACAAGTCTGAAAAGACAATGTAAGAGAATAATGGTCAACTTTCCCCACAATTTCCATATCCACCCGTCCTCACACTATGAGTAGAAACACCTTTTAGTCCATTTGGAAAGCCTGGCATTTTAGTGAAAAGAGCCAGCAAACACAAGATGCTTGGAGGCTATCAATATACAGCCTGTGTAGGAATATTTTCTACAGAAATTTAGGACTGTTTACAGTCCAAATCAAGAACTGTCACTTGATGAAGCCAAGATCCCGTGACAGGGTCACCTGAAATTTAAGATGTACAATCCAAGGAAAATAACAAAATATAGAGTGCTGGTGAAAAGGGTGTGTGATGTATTATCAGGTTATATGTAACAGTGAGATATACACAGCCAAGAGGGACAAGTTGGAGGGCATGCACTTTTAGACAGAAACTTAGCCCAGAATCATCACGTCCATCTAGACAATTTTTATAGTAGTGTGAGATAAGCCGAAACATTGCCAGACAGCAAGGCAAGGGTTTGTGGCTCCATGACGGCTAACAAGGGCATTCAACCTGACCTAAAACAGGAAGCCAAACAATTCAAAAATGAACAGTCAGTGTTCCGGAACAGTGATGAAACAGTCCAAGTGTGGAAGGACAAAAGACTTATGTGAAGGATATGCATGATCTGTGATGCAACAATACTGAACACAGGAACAAAAGAAACACAAACTTGGAAAAAAAGAAAAATTATGCTGTTGTCCAGTAAAATAAATGCATGAAGGATGTAGATAGGACAGTTCAGTACCTCAGTTAGTACTCAGTTCTGATAAAACTGTCAAATGGTCAAAAAATGTGGTATTGTATCTGCTAAGCTGTGCAATCTTCAATGAATTTTTTGTATACAAAACACAAAATATGAAGTACAAGAACTTCCTGCATAAGGTTGCAAGGTCGTGGATATCTCAGATCCAGAATCTAACCGATTCCAGTTCTGATAAATTGCAACAACTGGAGAAGCAGCCAACACCAAGGAGGCCTTAACAGGACCCCACCAGGCAGACTCTCTGGGAATTTCAGCAAATACAAACTGGACAAAACTGTTGCTGGTGGGAAGGGCAAGAATAAGTATCCTGAAAGTCAGTCTAAAGTGTGCGCTGCACATACGACGCGAAGTGAAACTGATTACATTTGTAAATTCCGCATTGTTCCGCTTCACGAAGCAGTCTTGTTATGAGAAATATCACTCAACTATGAACTACTAGACTCTAGGAAGTGTGTCATCCCGTTGTGTGTGTAAAAATTGGAAAGGGTATGTAGTCAAACACAACTATGTCCATAAGGTGTATCTAATGGCTATATTAGACAACTACATGTTTCGGTCTTTACTGGCCATCTTCAGGTTGTCTTCCAGAGAACTTAACTTAAGGTCCTACTATATACATTGAGCGCGCACATTATGCAATAAGGCCCGTATGTTGAGATCTCTGCACCATGTGCGCGCTCAATGTATATAGTAGGACCTTAAGTTAAGTTCTCTGAAAGACAACCTGAAGATGGCCAGTAAAGGCCAAAACATGTAGTTGTCTAATATAGCCATTAAATACACCTTATGGACATAGTTGTATTTGACCACATACCCTTTCCAACTACTAGACTCGGTATATGCAGCTCCTCTGTACTGGGTTCATGAGTATCATCTATACAGTCAAATTGTAAGTAACAATAAATTCAGGGGTTGAACATTTAAACAGTGAAACTGTTCAGGAACTAGGGGTATTTAATTAAAGGGCCGTCCAGTTGGCAATGTTTTAAAGAACTTACTGAAATGTGCAAGCTGTCAATGTTTTGAAACAAGCTGCTACAATGAAAACAAGATTTCAAAAGTCTTTCCCTATATCAACAAAAGCATGATTTCTCATTGTGGTACTCAAGTACAGAGTGCATATGTGTGTGCGTGTGTGTGTTAAAATGTTTCCTCTTAATACTCTATTTATATGATTCTTAAGCAGCACCTGAAGAATTTTTCTTGAATTCACTGCTGATCATTAATTCACAGGTCAACTGTAGATACTTGTATATAAAAAAAGTTTACTGTACACATATGGAGCACACTACTGCATGATGTAATGATAAAGATGGTAGATCTATGGTGTCGCTAAGATTTCTTAAATGTGTTACTAGTCTGAACAATTGGTATCACAGCCTACATTAGTAACTTCAATGACATTAAATGAAGGGTCAATGTACATTAAGTTGTGATATCTAAAACTGCATGTTCTACAGACAGAAGCCTCAACAAATTACATGTATTAGATGTCAAGACATTAATCATCATGAACGTCCGCCAAGAAATTTCCCTAAAATTATGTCATAAGTTACCTCTTCCTGTATCCCTGGAAGAATAGCTTGTGGTTCCCTGCCAGTTGTGATGGATCTTTGTATTTCAACCGCACAGAGGAGAAGTAACGGCACAATTTGCATACAAATAACTTGTCTGACAGATGCACTGGGATGCCATCACTGGCAAGAGCTGCATTCAATTCATGCACGTCTGATCCAAGAGGGTACATCTGGTTGCGAGTGAGTCGTCGCTTGCAGATTCCACAAACCATGAAGTAGTCAATCCAAGAGTAATGTTTTATACACAATGGGAAAGGTAAATGTTGAGGCATCTTATCCATGTCAATTCGAACCTGCATAATGAAATATTATCATTACATACAGACACACATGTGCACACACATACCAACATAGCATTGGCAAGTACCATATTTACTCGAATGCTAGATAAGTTTTTTCCTGAAATTAGGCACTTTAATATGTGGGCTCAACTTAAATTCACATAAAAAAGTGCTGAACCGGACCACAACAAACTGGATCGCTCTGAACCAGACCTGCATCAGATCATCACGTGAGATCTGCTCTCTTGCAGGACATTAAGCAGCATAGAGTGGTAATTCATTACCGGCATTTCGGAACAACTTATCAGCCCCATTTTCAAAGGTCAAGAAATCCAAAAGAGAGAGCACAGCACGACTGAAGTTAACCGAAGATCTCTCTCACTCCCCCCTTCTCACTCTTTCTCCCCCCTTCTCTCTGTCTCTCTCTCGCCATCATCTAATTCTTTAAAGACACATGATGGGCTCTTCTTCCGTTTTCAGGCAAAGAAGCACCTATCCTGATGTACCCAACCCATTGAGCTATTCTTAACCACTGCACATCACAGGCACAGTAACATGCTAAGATATGCACCTGAAAATAATTCTAGACCATGGGCAGTAACAGAAAAATGGCAACTGGAAAATTAAATATTAACAGCAAGGCTGAAAAATAAAACCCAGACCAATCCATGGATTAAAAACCATTAAACAAAGCCATGAAATCAGACTAACCAGTTCACCGACACAAAACAGAAGAACACATGTATTTAAAATTCTGAACACCACTAACACCATCTGTGAAGAAAATTATGCATTCTTGATTTAAAATTGTGCATCTTTGTGGGTTCAGGTGAGTTTAATGTATTACTTAGTCAATGTGGATCATAATGCCATGGAAGCACATCTCACCAGAAGTCACTGTGAAATGCTGCATATCCATTGCAATGGATGGGACTCATGATGATAGTCATGGAATGGCAGTGAAGAGGATGGGAATATTAGGAGTTAGTGTGAGGATGATGAAGGCACTTACTGTGATGATAAGAGACGGTGACACTGATTGGTAAAGGTAGACAGAATCTGACATGGTTTCTACATTAAGTGCATGTTATTAATAGTTATAAACTTTTCTGTGCAGACATTTTATTTTGGGGGTCACCTTAAATTAGACCTGTCTTGCATTCCTGTAAATATGTTAGTTCCAAGTGTTTTGAGGGGATCATAGTGCCTTCATCATCCAGGTCAAGATGGCTTCCTGGGTTTCTTGACCCTGAAGATAAAGGCACTATTATGATCCTTCAAAACCTTAGGGTCTACATGCACAGTGACATAGTGTCACAACTCAGATAGCTGAATTTTCAGTAGCACTGTTGTAAGATCTTCAAATCCCACTCACACTAACATGTGAAACAAAGATATTCACAATGGGGAAGAAGTATTTTCCTCAAAGTTACATCATTATGTAACAAAGAGAAAACAAAAGAATATGCAGAGTAATGTCAGATCCAATGTGAACACTAAGCACCAAATCACCTCACAGATGTTTGTCACTTCATGTCCAGATGTTTGTGATAATAACCATCATCTAGGTTCTATGCTAAAGTATGATGAGTCAGAAATAAACCAGCTTCTGTAACATCTTGGTCTCTGAAACCCCAGACCTGAGTGGTCCAACCTGCAGCTGGCCAGCTTATGTCATGTGCCTTGCAGCCACATTTGTATGTTTTGTTCCACACATATGAAAGCCAGCATACAGAAGCCATGCAAAATATAGGACACATTTCAGCTAATACTTCGTATACACAACACAAACACACTTAATTCTGCGTACCTTTTTCGCAATACTCCGTTTTAACTTTATAAGCCACTTCCTTCTGACTTGATGCTCAGCAATCTGTGAGCAACCATGCACACAGCACAATGATTTGATTTGTGAGGAGCCACTTCGATGGTGCTGACGCTTTTTGTTTGGTTTGTAGGATGGACAGTTTGCTTTGCGATCCACATGGCGGTAACATGCATCACAGAGACATGAGTCAGCTGTCAGATGTGTCTCCGCTGCACAAATACAAAAAATAATACAATTACATAATATTTTGTGAGATCCATGTGGAATAACCAGAGAATTAACGCCTACAACTCAAACAGAAAACAGAAATGCAAACTTTAGAAAATTTTACATTGAATACTGTCCACTGCCTTAGATATACTACAGATGCATGATCTTCAAGTTATTATGCGCGACCTTTTAGTAATTCTTTTAAGATCAGAGGTAATGGCTGGGCTCCAACTCAGACTCTTTTAAATATTATGCTACTGTAATACTTTACACACATGGTTTAAAATTCCACAGTGCAGACACAGAAAGACCACCGGACATAACAAAACGCCAATCTCCATTTTAGTGCACAACAGACACCAACATACACACACTTTCTCGATATGTTGTGATAGGGTTATGGTTTAAAAATATGACACACTATATAGCTTTTTCATTAATAATATGAAATCAAGATATAACTTGTAGCCTCATTTCCTAGAAGAAAGTTTGCAATAACATTAAAAATAACTTGCCTTGAAGTACTTTCTGTTGACGTTCTATACTCTTAAGCTGCGCTATATGACAAGGAGTATCCAGGGAACCAAACTTTCCAAAACAATAGCTGCAGACATCAGAACACAGACGACCTGGATGTATGGAGAATGATGCACTCTTCTCTGGGATTACCAGGTTACCACTCTGCTTGCTGCTGCATAAACAATACAGGAAACATGCATAATGTGACACTGAGGGCACTGGTACCTTAGCATCCTGATTGGTACAATTAGTACTGCTGTAATTCAAATAATTCTATATACCTAATGTACCAGCATCCAAAGAATGAAGAAAATCCATTGAAACAAAAGACCATTCAATCAAGCATGCACCACTACATACATGCAATGCCGCTAAACAGACTATAATGACAGTTACAGGCACTGTGTGATTCCTTAATGTGTGTACATATGATCAGAGATTCAGAGTGTATCTTTGTACTGTAACCTAAGTATCCCACATGTAGATCATATTAATATGGTGCCATACTATGTTAAATAATAAATAAATAACGCATTCAACAAATATTGTACATCACACATCTCACAACAACGGTGTGGGTTTAACAGAAGCTTCATCTGGAGGATCATGTATGTTACCAACAACACCAGTGGTTAGTCACTCTACATTTACATACAAGTGATTCCATGCATAAAAGACCTCCTTACATTCTCTAAAGTGCACAAGAAATCATGTACATGCAGTCACATCATCACACCTCCTAGCAAAAGTGTAAATAAATTCCCAGTAATTTTTCTTTGCTTTTTAAATTCATGATTCAGCCACTGGCTCTTTCAAATATGCTGAACTATGCAGTTACTTCTTCCCTGACTATAGTTACTACCAGTTGCCTGTTTCAGAGCCTTACTGCTTGAATGAAAAATGGATGTCAACCAGGTCAGTCAGTGCTGTCCCTCAACATATTCTTTTTCTGTGACAAACAGAGAACTGTGGCACACACGGGAGGACTTAAGAAATGTAAGCAAAGTGCAAAATGGAGGACAATATGAATTAAAGTGTATCTTACATAAACAGGGTATGTGGCTGTGGAATGGAATCAACTGGCTCAGAATAGCATGCAGTGGCAGTCTTCTTGAGAACATAATGATGAATCCTTCTGTCCCACAAAGAAAAGGAATATGACAAATCGAGCACCTATCAGCTTCTCAAGAACTTTACTCTACCAAGTTAGTCAGTGGCTTAGTTGGTCTGTTACAATTACACTTCCTAACACATATGAGTCTAAAAGAGATTATTATGTGCCTTGAAATTTCTATAAAATGGGCACAGGTTTTAGACAGAATTTTCCACAAAAAAAATCCTACACTCTGGAAAACAAACACAAACATAAACACCACATGAACATTTATGACCTATATGTAGACTCCTTCTGCATTTAAGAAGTCACTTTGAGAAGTCAAAGACAGCACTCACCTTTGAGATTTCCCATCATCTTTACTGCTAATTTCTGGGCTTACAGAATCACCAGGACTGCCTTTATCTGCAATAAACTGGGGACTACTGCTGATATCTGGAAAAGGAATAAACTTTGATAATGCACAGAAACAAAAAAAACCTACAGCTATTAAACTCCTTTGCACACTTGCCTAGACATGGACTGGGAACTGACTGATTACATACATCCAATTCCCTTTAAAAGTCCAAAACATCTGTACAAATTTCACTAATCACAGTGCATGCTAACGGAGTACGGCCAAGTAAAAAAAAAAAAAAAATCATACATTTAACCAAGTACCAAATTCTGTATCTACAAAAAGGAAAGGTGCAAGGAAGAAGATTAAACCAATACTGGGTGGCATGTTTCTGCTGCACAACTTGATTTCAACTGACATTGTTAGATACACCCACATACCTGGGGAGTGCCTATTACAATTGCAGTCTGGCTGCATACAAATTAACAAACCTGTAAACTGTGGAACAGATATGCTGCAAATCTGAAATTGGAGAGTGTTAGGAACAACTGGTACATTTCAACATTCATTTAGAGTGCACAATTTTAATAAACATTTTGCACGAAGACTTGCATTCACTTCTGTGTACAAGAGCAGTCACACGCCTACTCTGTGCACAGCACACACATTTTCACACAGTGTGCGTGCGTGCATGCACACACAAACTCCTGTCATGCTCAACTGCAGCACTGTTACTGGGATACAAGGAAAACGCAAATGGAACACCAGAAATCCATTCCTAGCATATGGGCTACTGAGCATCATACTAGATGACAGTGAGACAAAAGCAATATATGACATTTTATTATCAGGAAAAACAAAGCATCAGGTCTCCTATATCTAATATAATATCAGTAACTGAAATCACAATACACATTGCAAAGTACACCCAATCAACCTGTATTTCCAAGCAACATGTTGCCTGTGACACAGTGTTACGTTGCTCGTAAAAACACCTGAAATAAGAAAAGTCTCTTAACCATTTCTCTTGGCAAAACCACAACAGAAAGCCAAAGCAGTTTTGAAAACTTACAAGCTGTTTATTCATGGAGACAAGGCTTATATAACAAACTCATTTTGAAAGGAAGAAAATAATAACAGTGACACAGCATTTTTTATAAACTTTTCCTGTCATTGGTGCATTTTATTGCACCAAGTGCATAAAAAATACAGAAGGAAAATTACATATAATTAAATGTATAATTTTCATTCTTGACCACATGTATTGAATTTCACGTTCCCCACATGCATATTAAATTTTGCTAAAGTCGCCCAATAACATAAACGTTTTAGTAGTCCTGTTTAAAAAAGGTAAAGCAATACCATTACAGGCCTCCAGGAGGTTGAGGATCCCAGATTTCAAGACAGTCAACACAAGAAGGTGGTAAGGTTGTCAGTTCTACGCATCGGCTGCTTTTACCCCCAGGAAATATTCCTGGTACTCATTTCTGTTACAGGCTGAGTCAATCCCAAGGCCCTAGTGCAGCCAGAAGGATTATATCAATGAAAAATTCCAATGACACCATTGGGAATTGAACCCACACCTTCCGGCTTGTAGCACAGTGCCTCAACCAACTGTGCCACCGTGTGCCCCAAGCCTGTTAAACGTACCTAATATTTTTATTTCTTTATGTCTTCAGTGATACAAATACCAATTGTAGAGGAGCAGACCTGCCATAACAGTTGTGTTATTTGTATCTCTTAACTTCCTGTATCACGTGCCCACTGTGACTAGCAACACTAGATGGTTTCACAGCAGCAGCAATTGAAAATTTAATTTTAAGTTTCTGTCTTCATCATATCATCATCATCATCAGCAGCAGAATTTTACTTATATTTCCTGGGCTTCAACTACAAAACCGAATGGGAATGATATTTCTTTTGGGTAGGATGGGATAAAATTTAGTTCCTTAGAGGGCATAACCACACATACACACAGAATACAATGCATATACAAAACTAAATTTATATACATAAAAAGACACAACCCACAGCTGTAAATGCGAACACACAAAATAAAATTACATTACAGACAAGAACTAATTTGAAGGGTGAATTTAGAAAATACTGAAAATACAAACCAAAGTAGCGGTACGAGTATGCAGACTTCAGGCACTTGCGACTCCCAATCCCAAAAGCAAAAGGATCCTTGGTGGTCACTGATGCTCCTGTCTAAAAATGTTTAACAATTATTTCCGTTGTAAGTATTAATTAAAACAAAAGATATTTAGTAATTACAAACATCATCATCTTCTGTCAAAATACTACTGCAGTTTCCAACATGCAATTCTTGTTCTTTGACACACATACCTTGCTATTCAAACTTCTTTAAGCCAGATAAAAATTACAGTAGCTAAATGAGTTGTCAAATTTCCATTTGAGTCTGATTATGTTATAACAGTTACCGAAAAGCAAAGAATTATACCAGTGTAGCAGGCAGTTCACTGTACGGTTTTTACAGAAAACACAACAACACTGTTTAAGGTGAGCCATCTTCATTGGGTTATCCATGCAGATATATTTCTTTTCCAAGTAGTCATACACAACTCACAATATAAGGTAAAATAAGCTACATATTTCAACTCGAAAAAGCCATTATCAGGCCAGATTTTACACCTGCTTACAGTCTTAATTTTGTTCATTTTACTGTAATAGTTATAGCCCTGAAAATGTCTTGTTCAAGCTGAAAAATGTAGCCTATTTTACCTTATACTGTGGGTTGTGTATGGATTACTTGGAAAAGATATCTACCTGTGAATATAAAAGCAATACAACTCCAATACTAGAAGCACTTCTTTTAAATCTCCATGATTTAAATCTGTGTAGGGCAAGCGTAACAAGGTGTATGAGTGCAAAACTTGACGCTTTACATGGATTTCAGTACGCAGTACATATAAAAATTGCACTACAGTGACACACCCCAACACTGTGTTACCTGGAAGTGGCAACTTAAATGTTTGCTACATCTGAGTGACATTAATCTGAGGCCTTAGAACCATGACTATAGCATGCCAATATTTTTTAACCATGACTAAGTTTTCTGTAAGCATAATAAGTTTAGGAAATGCTTACTGTTAAAGGTACTCACTTCCAGCAAGTGCACGCAGTATGAAGTTTTTGTACTTTACAAAACTAACCTCTTTGCAGACACTATATTCCATTTTTTCATGTCCATCAAAGACCAAATTTTCAAATTCATTTTCTCCTTTCTCTGTTGGAACTTCATTCACATTAGTGTGGGCTTTTCCATTCTTCAGCACCAACTTCAGAGGAGTACGGCGTTTCTCAGGCGATGATCGTGACAACTTGATCACTGTCTTTAAAGTTCCTGTGTAGTTACCTTCACTGGTCTTATTATGACTGCCAGAAGTTGCAATGCCAGCCTATAAAGCAGTAATAAATCTAAGAAAGAGAGGTACATTCTGGAATGAATAGAAGTAGGATACAATTAAAGAATCAGCAATAGATATAAAACTGGTAGAAGTAAAGAAAGTGAGAGACTTCAGTACTTATAAGACTTCTCCTCCAGGCATGCAAGGATACATACGGAACTCAAGGGAAAATTCATCTGAATGCACTCAGTCAGAGCACAAAGAACACAAAATGAAACACTTTAAGTCCTAGTTCCCAGGTTCACTGTACCTATTATTAAAGTGATGTCAACATTTGTGTTTCTGCACTGTGCAGTGGTTACATGTTCCAACATTTTAGAGACAGTATGTTCCTCCAGAATGTCAGAACATCCAATTGTTATATGGAGCAAAAACCCAAAAGACAACCACAATATCAAACATTAACATCTGTTCAATTTGGATTCTGAATTCACTGCACTAGGCTGTGGATGTAAATTTTATTTCTTGTTATAAACATAGAATACAAAAGGCACAAGGCTACACCTTCAGATGCAGGATACAATGAAGGTACTTCAATTAAGACTCACCATCTGAGAAAGATGACCAACCCCCCACAGTGAAAGGACACTCTTAATTTACAATTAAAAAACTACTGTATTTGTTCTGTGGTTATCTGAGAGAACCAGAAAACTTACTGACGAAACTTTCCGAATTGTCAACATGTTACATGGCACATAACAAATCATTTTCCACAATCAGACAACATAATACTTTACAAACTTCTGAATGTACCACACATATTCAAAGGCATGAGAACCTTCTTTCCAAATATATTCATTTTTATTGTAAAACAGTATCTGGAATGACACTGATTCACTTAGTATTATAACATAACATGAAGTTCTAGGCACAATTCATGAAGCCTTCTTTCCTGTTGCAGACCTCCAACCCAAAAACCTTGTGTTTTTAAAGTCTCATCTAGACAATATACATTTAGCTCATGGGCCAGCCTGCTGAACTCATGCACAGATTATCACAAAATCAAATCCTAGTTGAGTGAAATTTGTATTTGGAATTGTAAGCAGAGTGAATATGTTGGGTTAGATACTGTCTATGCCATGCTGCATGCCAAATGTTTAGTTTGGTTTGTGATTTTGGACATGTTAAAAGTACTCCTTTGTATTATATAGTCTTCAATATGTACACAGGTCAAGATCTGTAATTGTCAAGCACTATTTTAAATTATTATGTAACTCAAAGCTATGTGACAACAAAGGAAGTCTTTTATTTAGAAAGTCCTAACTCTAGAGAACTACCATATTCAACAATAAAGGGTCTCAGTGACAAGTTCTGCGCATCCAGCTGTTGAGGACAACATATGAAGTGGCAAGCTGTCTCTTCTAGAACATAAGGCATTTAACATTAAGGGACTTGCTGAGAAATCTAAGATAACTGGAGAGGGAAAGAAGAAGAAGAAGGCAAAGAAGGAGAAGAAGTAGAATAGGAAGGAGGAGAAGATGAAGAAGAAGGAGGAGGAGGAGATGGAGGAGGTGAAGGAGGAGGAGGAGAAGTGGAAGAGAAAGAGAAGGGGGAGGAAGAGGAGGAGAAGCAGCAGCAGCAGCATTTGTTATGGTTCTTTGCAAACATTCTAACATGCATTCTGAAAGTGTAAGTGCTAAAAGCTTTTGCACAGACTGTAATTGCTGAGTCATATACCTTCACCAGGCAAATACCCACCCCATCCTGCCTACATTCATTAAAATACCTTCCAAGTCTCTAGTTACCAGAACTGACTCACAGTACCATATTTACCCGAATGCAACATGATTCGAATCCAAGATGAGCCCCAAAATAAAACATATCTGCCAAAGAAAAAACGCAGTTATCCAAACCAAAGACAACCCCCCCCTCCCCAAGTAAAACGCTGGCTAGAAAAAAATATTTTACTATTTATTGCATACACTAACTACACAAAGAATGTCAGATTCTATCTACCTTTACCAAACAGCGTCACTGTCTCTGTCTTCAAAGTCAGTGCCTTTACCTTCCTCACACTCACTCCTAACATTCTCATCCTCTTCACTGTCATTCCACAACATATTGCAGTCTCATCCATTCCACTGGACATACAGCACTTCTTAAAAAATCATCAGTCACTTCTGGTGAAACATGCTGCCATGTTGTTATAATCAACACTGACTAAATAATACACTTATGCTTCTTGGTTTATAAACTTACCTGAACCAACAAAGATTTACAGTTTTCTCCAAAGATTGTGTCAGTGGTGTTCAGAATTCTAAATTCGTGTTCTGGTTTCTGGTATTGTGTCTGTGGTCTCGTCAGTCTGACTTCATGGCTTATTTTATGGTTTTGAATCTGTGGATTGTTCCAGGTTTCATTTTTGAGCCTTGTAGTTAATTTTTAATTTTTCAATTGCCATTTTCCTGTTACTACCCTTGGACTAGATCTGTTCTCAGGTTCATATCTTAACAAGATTACTGTTTCTATTGTAGCCAGTGACTAAGAATAGCTTGACCCAAGGGGTCCACCAGGATAGGTGCTTCTTCGCCTACAGACCGAAACAGAGCCAGTTTCCAAAACAATGTGCTTCTTTAAAAAATCAGAAGATTATGTTAACTTTAGTAATGCTGTTTTCTCTTTTGTCTACACTTGGTGATGCAGGCCTTGGTTTAACTCCTTATGGTCCAGTTGAGTAAAAACCAGTTTGGCGTAGTCTGGTTCAGAGCTTTATAGGCAAATTTAAGACAACCTCATACATTTAAGCACCAAATTTAGGGGAAAAAACTCTTCTTGCATTTGAGTAAATATTGTACTATTACTACTAGTGCTGCTGCCACTGCTGCTACACATTTCCATTACTGTCTATGACACTGCCAACAAACCTGTCACAGAAAAGCATGAGAGTTTCAAAACCATGACTACCTAGTGAATGGCAGATGTTTGATTCATATACATTTTCAGAAAGACCTGGAGAGTGAAAGTAATCCCCTCCTTGTGGTGCTTCCTAGACAGACAGACAAACAAACAAACAAAAAATTTGGCCACCTATGACCATGCAACCCCAGTGGATGCAAACTGCAACATCATTCGTTATTTAGTAAGTACAGATAGCAATTGAAAGATGACTGGTTTTACATCCAAAGGATTTTACCAATATGTACTGGATTTTATGGAACTGAAATAAAAATACAATACAATACAAAATACAATATCATCATCATCAGCTGCAGCAGCATTGGCAGAAAAAAATTTGGGCTAGAATTCAACGGTGTGACTAAATGTGCAAACGTTCAGCATGCTAGACCATGAAAAAAAGGTAAATCAGTCCCATTACACACCTGGAGTGGCCCAGAGGGTTCCAGGAAGTTAAGGTTCCCAGATTTCGAGACAACAGCACAGGATGGTGGTAAGGTTGTCAGCCTTATGCACCGGCTGCCTTTACTTACTTACTCCATGGTGCAGAGTCCTTCTTGAGAAGCTAACTGGTTTGCAGCTAGTCAAGAAAATCCCCGCATTTCACAGAACCCGAAGGTTCATTACTGCACTCACAAGCATCCGCCACCTATCTCTATCCTGGGCCCGCCCAATCCAGTCCATATACCCACATCCCACCTCCTGGAGATCCATCCTAATATTATCCA
>Ga0123354_10006344_pt1 | contig 17543 bp, 7 predicted proteins | sample TergutLab28metaG_2_FD_97872 | JGI IMG/M metagenome (GOLD analysis project Ga0123354, IMG submission 97872) | Labiotermes labralis P4 segment gut microbial communities from Petit-Saut dam, French Guiana - Lab288 P4 | ecosystem: Host-associated > Arthropoda: Insects > Digestive system > Gut ...
CCACTTTATCTATCTATCTATCTATCTATCTATCTATCTATCTATCTATCTATCTATCTATCTATCTATCTATCTATCTATCTATCTATCTATCTATCTACATATCTATCTACCTATCTATCTATCTGTCTGTCTGTCTGTCTGTCCGTCCGTCCGTCCGTCTGTCTGTCTGTCTGTCTGTCTGTCTATCTATCTATCTATCTATCCGTCCGTCCGTCTGTCTGTCTGTCTACCTATCAATCAATCAATCAATCAATCAATCACGAGATTATTTTGATGAAGTATAGGAAATCCAAATTACACTTTAGTCAAGATACGTGGTAAACTAACCATAATTTGAACCATGTACTTCCTTAATACAAACCTACCATGTTACCGAAAAAAGCACTCAGTTCACAATCAAAATACCGAATGTTGAATTTGTTACATTACTACATTTTATCGTTGCACAGTACATTCTAAAATCTATGTAGTTAACACACCAACAAATGCCCTATTTATTGTGTGGTGACGTGGCAGCATGTCATGTTGTGTGCTGTGCAGAATGAGACATTCTGCACAGCACACAACACACACACGCCGCTCTATGACATGCCACATCACCACATAATACATGACGACGTAATTTTACCAAGTGTTTTAACATAAATATAACTTCAGCCAGGTGCAGCACAAGGTCCCTGATGATGGTCAATAAGGACCGAAACATGTAGGAGCGATATTGATGCGTACATTAATGTAAATTTCAAAACTTTTCCAGTTTTAATAAATAGTGCATTTGTTGGTGTGTGAACTACATAGATATTACACTACTATTGAATACTGAATTGCTGCCATACAGATTCCTCTGTAACCTCGAACAAATAACGGTGTGTGAGAATTTATATACTGTCTGATGACTTTACAGAAATGTTAAAAGTTTATACGCACTTTAAGTTGTAATATTTAAATATTTTTTCATCGTATTCTGTAAAATAACGACAAGGTTAAAACAGCATATATTTGTGGAATTATATTAAATCTAACCATAAACATCAAAGTGCTGTCATATAAGCATAATCTTCGTCATGGAACGTGTAGAGCCGGCGTAATTAACTTATTGCTTCCCGTTAGTTATGGCGATTGTTTGCAAAAACACTGCTTGCTGCGTGTATAGAAAATCTGTAGCCAGGGTTTAATTTCACATGCCACTCTAGCAACAGCCCCTTCCCACCATTCTGTTCGCTACTGTGTGCTATTCCCTTGCCCACCGTACCTGATAAAGGTAATTTTCATCGCCATAAAAGAGGTCTGTGTAATTAATTAGCACCAACTTTTCCTCGCTTGCTCTGTTTGCTCTTGATGACGAAGAGCACAGAAGGGGCAGATAAATCTGAATTGCGCATGAGCTCAATCCCCCACCAGCAGTAATGTATAACATCAAGGATTAATTTCCACAAGCTTTATTTAATTATTTTACACATCCACACCGCTTCCTTACTAGTGGCTGTAGTTACAGTCATACGTACTGTTAGACATGACGTATTCGTGTTCACTTAAGAACGTAAGCATTAATGCATTATACTTACGTACAGAATATTCCATTTGTGCCTCTGACTATCGGCGTCATGTCACTTACATGGTACGAGTAATTAAACCGGTTAATATTATTAATGTTGAGAGAGAATGACATAAGAAATAGTAGTAGAGGAGACAAATGGGAAAGTCACTGGAGAAGAGAGAGACACTTTGTTTTGGGAGAGCGGAGGAGAAAGAACCTCATTTTGTTAGAAGGTTCCCAGCTTTACCGGCTCTCTCTCGAAGGACCCGTATGAAATGAAGATTTGTGAGACGTAGTGGCTTTGAAATAAGGGCAGAGGAATTTTGATTTCGTACAAAATTCGTATTTTCCAGTGTTGAACCTGGTGGAGTGCACAGCAATGAGTGAGATTCAAAGGGTCGAATCCTGAAGTAAAAGGCATTGAAACTAAATGCTGGAACTAATTTTTGGTATTGGCTACAAAATAAAAAGGTCCATTTTTGAGAGTAACTCCTCTCACTCCAGGAGAAATGAGAAACAGATCAAGAATTTCGGTCGGTTAACCTCTAGGAAGAATTAGGCGTATATCATACGATATATACTGGAAGGGACGAGAAGAAGAGGAAGACCCAGGAAAAGATGCAAAGTGGAAGTAAAAAGAGATCTTCAAGTGATGGGAGTGAGAAGATGGAGAGAGTTGGTGGCAGATAGGAAAAAAACAGAAGGACATTGTTCGACAGGCCAAAGCCCACAGTGAGCTGTAATGCCAACGGGAGGAGAAGAAGAAGAAGAAGAAGAAGAAGAAGAATGATAGGATATATTAAAATGGAGAAATACATGTGTGTATACATGTCCTATATAAGGCACAACTCAACCAAGGATTATATATTTTATTCTTCCTCTAGTAAGAAGCCTTTGTGACAAATTTTATATGGTTACATTACTATACACTGTAAAAAATATGGAAATTACAGTCTTTGAGCACTTTGACAGAAGAGATTTATTCATATTCTTGTAACAGACCTGATGATGGTCGAAAAATATGCTGAAACATGTAGTCTGAACAAACTGTTGCTGATATACAGAATGAAAGTTGTACCTAATGGTGTATTTCCACTTGTACTGTACAAAATGAAGGCAGATTTGGGACAAAAGGAAACTTGCGGCCTATAAGGACGTCTGGTAACTTCATACCTCGAATTATTCCTAAGGTATCACATGTTTCTTTTGAAGTCGCGGTAGCTTTCGTCAGAATTTAATTAAGCAGGAAACAAGTCTACTGCGTGTACAAGAAGAGTAGACATTTGCGGAAATGTGGAAAATTACGGAAGTGCTCCCCAATCACACCTACAGACACAAGCAGATGCTTCTTCACGGACAAGGACTTGATCCTGTACAACAAATGGCAATTTCCATATGCTGATTGTATGCCTTGCCGCTTGTCGTCTCTTTCATTAATACACAAAACAGAACAACCGACTTTTATTAAGCTGGTGTGAGTGAAATACTAGAATATTTTCGTTGGAGTTTAACCGAGTAAAATAAATGTGTAGCCATAGTACAGACTCCCTTTTTCGTGACTTGAACTAGCGGTTCCTAACCTACAAATCCCGAATTTTTAAACTCGTCGCGCGTTCGCATAGGCACGAAAAGCTCCTATTAACTATGTCATGTCCGTCCGTGTCTCCGTCCCTCCGCGTGTATCATCTCGACTCTCACTGTACATGTTTCCGTTAAACGTGATATTTAGGACTTCTTTGAAAATCTGTCAACAACCTCTAAATCTGTTTGAAATTCATCACAAATATAGAGCACCTGACTCGGAGACACATTTCATCGTTTCTGATGACGGAAAATCGCCATTAAAACACTGCAAAGAGAGACATAAAGCATAACAATGCAAAGGGAACGCAATGTTGATTGTTTATGACTTTTCAATACTGATTACATTGTTGACGCTGCCTATCTTATATAAAAAGATTCATTTGGTACCTCACAGAGAGCGTGGTATACACGATACGAACTAGGTTTTGTACCTAACAACAGACGTATGTTTATATTGTTGACAGCGTCATAAATATTGCATATTATCTATATCTTCCAGCCAAAAGGTATTAGGGTGTTAGGACAGCGGAGGAATTGTACTTAGTACAAATTATTCTGTACCTTAAAAACAGTACTAAATAGAACGGCGCACTGTTGCATTTACATTGTAAAATTGGTTACGCCAATTCGCTGCAGTGTTACGTTACACGTACGCTTACTGTCTCGTTCTATTCTATCTTGCCCATTCTTTTCTGGATTCTCGTTCTTCATTATTTCCTTATTCTATTGTTTATTCCATTCTTCTCTTATAATCTGAGGAGAATGAAGCCTATCAGGTAAGGGGCACCATGCAACGTAATTTGTACCACCTTTTGCAGGGTTTTGTCACACTTGGTATAATCTTCTCTTCCACACAAACAAAATCAGGAATACATCTGTAGAGACAGTGTTGGAAAAGAACATCGAAGTGAGAGTAAGGAAGTAAAGGAGAAAAATAGTTGATGAGATGATTGAGACGTAAGATTGAGACTAGAGGAGTTAAACAAGTGAATGATGTCATGGGACGATAGGAAAGCACTCTTCTGTCTGGTATCAGTCTCACACTGCACGCTGGTTGGAAGACTCGATAACAGACAGGCGCCGGGGAAATTGAAGCCCTGAAACCTGCATATCGCCTACAGCAATGAAACGAGAGAGGTGGTGGTTGGCGCAACAGGGGGTGATCTGCTTTGCTATTGAGATGGCGCCATAGCCGAAGGCGTCAGTTTATATGACGAAGAAAAAGGAGCCTACAGTTTGTTGGAACGAAATCTTTGCTTTACTTTTTGAGAGCAGAAAGGACTCCTTGTGTTAGTTCTACTGTTTAAATTGGTCGGCTGCACTTCGATTATCAACCGTTGAATGCAACGATTGAAATCATTGCAAATTAGACGTTAACAATTTTAGTGATAGAAACGATAATTATTGGTTTTATGAACCACTTAGCTGGAATACGTATATGAATCTGCCTACATCGCCTATAAATGAGTCGTTATTGATAAACGAATTTTGACTTAATTTTCTATTAGCCATAATTGCCAAAGATTTTTTGATGACGTCTGTCAAAGATGATGTAGAATGTCGCGTCGTATGCATTTGTGAATACACATGTCTATAAACCTAATTTATTATCTAATTGCGTTAGGCGTTTTGAATGTTGGATGGCCTGATTTTTACGTACATTATGTCCGCATTTCTTCTGTGTTTTTGTCTAACCCTAATAGTTATTTTATTAACTAGCAGATTATAATGCAACTGGTGTGAATACTATGCAATTAGTGGGTCTTTATATATGCAAATTTTTGTGTTTTTTGCCATCTGCAATACAAATTTGGCAGCTGTGCATACATCTGACGTCGAATGGCCCAGAAAGTATGTGTGTTTTAGTTGATAATTTTCTGTATGATGCAACTTAAAAGCATTGTAATACCAAAATTCTGTATCCAGCTATGTGTGTTTTAGTTGATAATTATCTGTATGATGCAACTTAAAAACATTGTAATACCAAAATTCTGTGTCCAGCTCTTTATTGGATCGCGGTGACTAATGTACAAAAATTAACTTCATAATTATAACCAAAATGCTGCCCTCCAAACATGATCAAAATTTCCTCGTACTTCTGTCCTCCAAACACAAAATTTAGCCCACATTCTAGACCGCTTTCCTGTGCTCTATAACTCAAGATTCCCCTTGCCGTCATTCCATCTTCTTCACTTACAGACGCTTTATTTTGTTTTCAGCCTAACATTATCCGAAGGACGAGCGGGTACTGCCTAGGAACGTAAAATCTAACGGCCTGAATTATATTTAAAGATTCAGCTCGTACCGCGCAGTAAATACAAGTTTGTATTGCGCTTGGAAATAGTCGCTTTGTTTTCCAAGATGTATAAAAAACGCAACCGGCTAGTACAGTTGGTTGAGGCACTACGCCATAAGCTTCAAGGTCACGGGTTCGATTCCCGATGGTGTCACATGAATTATTCATTGACATAATCCTTCCGGCCGCATGATGAGCCTGGTGTCGACTCAGCCTCTAACAGAAAAGCGGCCGGTGCTTAGGGCTGACAACCTTACCAACTTCATGTGCCGATTGTCTTTAAATCTGGGAGCCTCAACCTTCTGAAGCCCTAAGAGCCTTTCAGGCCCTGTACAGCGATTTATTTATCTTGATACAGAGCACATAACTACGTTCTGTGAGCAGAATGTAGAATTTTTTTAACGGTGAAAGTGGTGGCGCATAAACGAACAACTAGGCTTTAGAAGATAAGGCAGAACAACAACATACATAATATTTTTGTTATTATCATCAGTTTATTACTGTTGCTAACCCCACTGTGTGCAATGAGACGCCCGGAGGGAAGTTGCTTCGTGTCCTGAAGTACTGTTTTGCTACGAAGGTACTCCTGTTGTTCAGCAGACAAATAAGTGAATGTTGTGGATACATACATGAAAGCAACGTGGTGATATCTTTTGTGCCTTGAATATCTTACTGCAGTATTAACCATCAAGGCAGAAAACTAACTTGGAAATTTCTAAATATTCCCAGTGGTACCCATGCTAACATTTAAATTCATAGAACTAGTAAGTGGGTTTACCACGTGTCGTAACATTAAAACCTGTGCATTTTGCCAACATAGTGTATTTTGTTTTTCAGATGATTCTCACAAAAACATTATTTCCCTACATGACATTAACCTGTTCTTTGTAAGGGTGAGAGACTCTGTTCTCTGTGAGGTAGGACTTAGTTTTTATGTACGATATATCTTAGATTAAAGCCGGTCTTTAAAGAACCACGTGTACGGTAGTTCAAAATATTTAAACTGGACGCTGTAGTAAGAATTGACCTAAATATTTCATAGTATTATGTAATTATTTATTTCCTGGAATTCGGTAATGAATATGGAGGTTTAAAAATGGAGTTTTTTTTTTCACTAAGTGACCCTTTATCATCTTGTCAAAATGCCTGATGTGTGTATGAATTTAAGCTAACTACAAACTGTTTTCTCTTATCGAGTCGGAAATATTTACGCTCTCAATTCTAAACATACGGTATATTGTCATTCGTATTTTTTTAGGTCAAGTCCCTCGCGATCCTGAAACACGCTAATTCGACGATTAGCGCTTTTAATAAGTTGCTGCATTTTCATGGAATAAGTTTACAAACACATAAACCTGAACATTTCTTTACACACAAGGTAATGTGCTGGACGATCGCTTCTTACGTATTAACCATTTCTCTTAAAAGTTACATTTATTTCCTGTTGCGCTGCGGCCCAACGCGGGCTTTGGCCTCCTCATTCTTGTGGTTTCTAAATCACACAACGACACACCACGTTCGGTAGGAATCCTCTGGAGTAGTGATCAGCTCGTCACAAAGACCTCTACCTGACAACACACGACACTCACAACAGAAAAACATCCATGCACCCGTCTGGATTCGAACCCACAAACTCAGCAGGCAAGCGGCCGCACGACCACTGGGGTCGGCAAAAGGTACGTTTACATTTTCAAAAAGCAGAAAGTGTCTGCGCTTGAATAGGTGTGATGGCGCGTCCATTTAATTTTTCTTTGTTTCATTAGTTTGTATCTGATATTACTCTCTTTGCGGAACGTACGTTAGACTTTCCATAAAAAAAACTGAGATATTGAACGCTTAAGAAGGAATGCCCTTTGGTATTATTCATAAATATTTAAGCGCCTTTCAGTGAGATTTAATTCTACGTTTAAACGTAAAGTTTCTCACTCCGTTGATTTGTTATGGGAGAGAGGATGGATGTCTTGTATAAAAAGGGATTAGCTTCAGTATTCAAAAATTGCATCCAACAACGAATCTGAAAAGTTTAGTGATCACATATTCTGTTATTATAATACAGCACACGGCCAAATTCAGGACCAATTGTTTTCGTACCTTAGCACCATAAATAGAGGGATGGATGAATGCATTATACAGATGTTAGACGACACTTCACTGCTGATTTACTACATAAACATTACCTCGTAAATTTACACCAGTGTGCACTGTCATATTTCCTACACTGTCTCAGTTCAAGCTCGCTTCCATTTGTCACAGCTTTCCAACATATTGGAGAGTTGGTGGCGCGCGTTTCGATTCCATTCCCCCTTATAAATCTGCTTCATGGCACACACTACTTGTGACACATGGTTCTGAGACGCAGACCTTGCGAACTGAACCAATGTGATCCAGCATGCTCGTTTTGTTCATCATCCTTTAACAATACCAACCATCTTCCCTTAGTCTAATCATTTCCATGCTGTCATTTAGACGAACGGGCCGCCTGCTGGATCTTGCATGTAGCAATGTTTTTGCAACTCGCGCAAAGTAGTGAGTTGAAAAATCGAGATGCACTTGATAGGTTGCTAGAGCCACTGAAATTAATCTTAGAGAAATAAATTATGCTTATATGGACTGAATTCACAGAGCGCAAAACATGGTTGGCTGGGAGGGTTTGTGTGTTTGTCAAGATATTTCAGGTTCCAAAACGAATATTACATAAGGTTTGTAAGAGGGACGCGGTCAGAATTTGTCTTTATAATATTTGTTTTTATATATGTAAGTATATAAGTATTTTCTGTATACTTAACGTCACCATTAGTAACTCGGAATGTGTACGTCTAATGATTGGTTAATACTGAATTATAAATTGCAAAGTCTGTGGAAGGGCCGTAGCCTGACTTGAGGTGCTGCCTAGGTATTTAACTGGAGGGACTGAGGAAAGCTATGAACTTAGAACAGTTATGTCCCGACCAAGTTTCTAAGCCGATTCCTCCCGAACGCAAGTCAGAAGCTCTTGTCATTTGCTTGGTCGTTTTTACAGAAGCGTTCATTCGGTTACTATTTTATTCGATAGCAGGGTAACGAGTGCTTCACGTCACGATCCCAATGCATGTGTATTGATTTACTTTAAATCTAAATAGATAGGTAGAGTGGAAGTGCTCACCCCTCTCTGAATTTCCAACCCCAGTCACTCGACGAGGAGAACCATAACATGAGATCACTCACGCAACCCTCTGCGTGTGGCTAGAGGACAATATGACCATACACAGCACTTACACAATGCATGGACCATGACGTCATACTCACCCCATCTGTCAACATTATCCTTACCGTACTGGCATGATAATGTGCGACTAAGAGGGAATTTCGATCATTGATGTGTTTGTTGCAACAATGAGCAGTTGAATTGTAACGTACTGATTACTGATAATTATTGATACGTATAAATTTTTCAGGTCATTGATTGTGCTGTAGGCGATACATGAAGATATTCTGTCGAAAATTTTGCGAAAGTTGAGCAGAGAAAGTTAAGTGGAACAAGTGACTTAACATGCCCACATTTTAGCAGACAACAGTGTGTAGGGCAGCTGTGGCATTGTCATACCTGTAGAAATGTGACACTTTGTATTTATTCTTGAGCTATCACGTGGGTCTCCCGGGCGGTTTCTTCTATTTAGGTATTTGAAATGTCATGTTTTGTGCCCTCCGCACGCGTGCTGTCAAATACCGCCTCCTCACTAAGCTTCGCAAAGAATACGGCATGCGACGCTCCACTTCATGCAGTTTTCTTGAACCTCGCTTCCCTTTCTTGCTTTTGTGTCAAGATATTTTCTTCGACACTGTACTGATAAAGCCCCGTCTGTTTATTCTGAAATAGTTCATTTTAGGCGTTTTCGAAAAATTTCAAAACGCGACTATGAATTTCATGTCTGTCTGTCCGTCTGTTCGCATGGAACAGCTCGCCTCTCACTGCACGGATTTTCATGAAATTTGATGTTTCAGTACTTTTCGAAAATCTGTCGAGAAAATTCAAGATTCATTAAAATATGACAAGAATAACGGGTACTTTACATGAAAACTACTATTCGTTTTTAACATATCTCCCTAAATTCTTCTTATAATGAGATCTGTTCGTAAAAGAACAACGTTTTAGAGACAATCAAAACAAACATTTGATGTTAAGTTCCCATTCTTTCCCGAAAATCTTTCTGTTATGGGAAAATGTGGAAAAATATCGTAGAGCCGTACAGGCCACAGGTGACAATACGGCGCATGCACTTTGCATGCAGGATAAGTAAGGCTACAAACACAAACTCATAAAATGTAACACATCTTTCTCTTGCACGGCAACAGTGGCTACGCGATCGCGTCTTAGTGTTACTTTATACGTACATTGCCTTTTCTTCTTACATCACACATTTCGCTCTGTTTAACAAAATGGTGTGTACCATTAACAGTACTATTGTCAAATCCGTACATTTAACCCTTATCCCGCTAACGTGGAGAATAGGGTGAACTCCTAATAATGCCAGCAAATGGCAGATGGGATTTAACTCGGCGTTTAAAGGGTTATATTTAGTTTCTATCTTAACACACTTGGTATACTTTGTCGTATATGAAATGTTCGTTCCGTAAGTACGTAACATAAAACCTTCATTTTTCCGTATCTGGTTTTTCTAAACGCTTCACTGAGGATGGATCCTGGAGATGGAAGCACGTAAGAAGAAAGCATGTCGTAATTGCAGTCAACATACAACGAAATAATAGTGCCCTTTGATGGTATAAAACTCATTTCTCCAACCCTCAGCCTAAGTTCTACCCGTAAAGTGAGGGACCTTTCTTCACGCTAATATCGAACACGTGTTTGAACTCCTTGTGGAAACAGATGACGAAACAGAAAATTCCTCATTTCTCCCACACCTAGGCCTAAGTAACAGGGAATAAGAATGGCACTGTACTGTCAAGGACAAGAAATCCGCCTACACGTATAACTGAACGAGGTACAAAGGATGTACAATAAATTACTTTTGTTTCTTGAGTGTTAATGTGGGGAGGCTCTTAGTACCGCAGTAATGCTGCAAGCTGAATGAAATAATATGTTTTGCATATTGCAAAGTTTCATTTTTATGTCCAATGAATACGAGAAGCAGCATTCACTTCTGTGTCATATACGTGACAGTTGGTCGTGCTGTCTTATGTACAACTTTACATTTGGTAAAAGAAAGATCCAGTGAATAGTTTCGCCGATCCTAGTGGCCGCGAGGTCTAAGGCGTGGGTTTACAGCCGCTCGATTTTAAATTGTGGGTTCGAATCCCACCAGGGGCATGGATGTTTGTCTCTTGTGAGTGTTGTGTGTTGTCAGGAGAAGTCTCTGCGATGGGCTGATCACTCGTCCGGAAGAGTTCTACCAAGTATGGTGTGACTGATTGTAATCGCGAAACCCCGTAAGCCAATGGCATGATCTGGAATCGGGTCGAAGCGCCGCAGGAAAAAAATAAAATCAAAATTTCTTCCAACTATATAAGGGATGCATTACACAAACCAGTAAGGTCAACCCCACCTACTGTGAGGACAAACAAGCATAATTAGGTGTAGTGATTACCGCAACTCTCCGTCTGTAACATTATTCCATTACTTTGCTGCTGAGGATCAGTTGTTCTCACTGATGTTTGACGAAAGTATAGGCCCGTACATTGCCTTGCCTGGTACATCGATTCAAGGGTTTTGACTGGAACGCTTCCTCGCTTCTATTTTGAATTATTAAATGTGTCCCTTTTTGTCCGAAGTTTTCTACCATTCTATTTATAACGACCAAGCAACTTCGGGATTTGATTTTAAAGCATTATTTCTCAGTAATTTAACAATGTATTTTGATAGAATTCAATCATTGTATGAGTTTTATGGTGTCATTCTCAGTTTTCACGTAACTTAATCAAGGTTTATGTTTGCATTTTCTGTATCCTGTAACTATTCTGGGAACATATTAATTGTGTTTAAATTATTATTAGGACTTTATGTTTTCTGTAATGTCGTTCTGGATACGAAGTTATGACGGAATGATGTTCACCCCCATTATGCTCTATTCTGTTACATTATATTATATATCCCTTTTATACTGTCCCACCGTATTCTATTCTGTTACTCAACGGAACTGTAGCAGCATTTGGAAAATGCAAGTAGCTGTAAAACACAACACAAAGACATATATTTTCTTTCCGTCTGCTTGTATGTTTAGCTTCGAAGTAGTAAATATATATATATAAGTGAAATAAATGAATACTGAGACAATAACATGTGCTCTGATAAATAATCTGTGTTGGCCACAGCAAAATTTTGGCGTTTTGAACTTAATGAATCCGTCGGAGACCATTAGGGGCAATAGCTTACTCCAAGACAAATGTACGTCCCGTAATACGAGTAGTACGCAATTCAGAAAGAGTATAACGTCAGTACTATCTCTTTTATGTCCTTATTTTTAGGTATTTGGTTTGAGGCCGTAATCATTATTGATCCGTTAATTGGCTGTGATTACGGATATAATGACGTGAATTAATTAATTAATTGCCCTTTGATCTAACGGAACAATTAATGGATTAAGCTCTGAGACGTTACATTCACACTTGTTTCTGAAATTTATAAAGGAGTTCATGGAATTATTTAAACACCCGTGCAAACTATGATGTGATTATTATTCCCCCATATGTAGGAACATAAAAATTCCCCTCTTCGCAGTGTGTACGTACAAGCACGTGTCTTAGTCGGCACAAAGTTAGCTGCTTCACGTCACCTTACAAATCCCCCTTTCAACTCCTGTCAATTAAATCTTAGCCAAGTTAAGTTCGTGCACGTTCCTTTCAGCTTGTATTTATTGATGGTCTTTCCTATAAATCTGCCATTAAATCTCATAATCCTTTTGTATGGGAAGGTCAGTTATGATTTAATGCTGGGCCAGTGGACCAGCAGCGATGGGAGATTAATATTTATGCATTTTAAACAAGTTTACTTTTACAGATCTGCTGTGCCTTTGCGATAAAAAAAATGTAATTGCGTTGATGCTATGTACCGACATTTGTAACTGTTTAAGTGGTTTCTGTGAGTCTGTAAATTACGAAAAGTACTGAAATATTTTGCCTGTGTTTTAGGGGAATTTTTCTCAATAAATGGAATTAAATAAGCTTTTGTGTGCTTAAAATATTACATTTGCTTCTGTAATTGGAATTCTTCGTTTTAAAAGTGACACCAGTTCATTTACATTGTTTATCTCTTCCAAAATGTGTAGGATCTTCGCTTCTGTGTTATGTAGTCTTAATGGACTTATCAGTGCAGTCAGTAAATCTGTTTTTCGGTTCGCCGCGAGATATGAAGCGTTTAACGCTCTTATAGAATGTGCAGTTCTCACTGCCTGTATGTATTGTATAATAACGGAAATTTGAAAACTTGCGTTCTATGTTTTTATGTGGTAGCAGGAATTAAGTGCGTGGACAGATACAAAGACTTTAACCTTTTGGCGCCGGAATTATTTTTTTTAAATTTTAGCACATTCTGTATATAAAATGTGAATAATACAGGAACCAAATATATTGGAATTATGAAATAAACTGCATTTTGAAGAGAAAAAAACGGAGAGTATATACCATGTTTAAAATATCCAGTACCTATATTTGTTGAATAAATATATAAAATGTAACTTTAGAGGTTAGCGTTGCGGTACGACCAGTATAGTTGAAATTAGGAGTCAAAAGGTTAATACATATGCTGTAACGAAACAAGCCTACTTATTTTAAACGACTGTCGATGGAAGCTGTGCCTGTTTCTTCTATAATAATGGTCCGTCGTATTTTACTATTAAATATACTGTGACAGTGGTATTCCTGTTTTGGTTAATTGAAATTTGAAATTTCCTTGGCCGTGACTATTTAATGTGGGGTCCTCAGAGTTGCGTCGCTGTCTAGTCTCATATAATTACCGGTCTCAAGGTAAGGCATCCCGTTGTGATGTATGAACAGGGGAAAAGTTGGACCGTCATTCGCAAATGTATGAATATCTCTAAGACTGAGATCTCAGTCTCACTTCTTATTTGCATTTTTTATATAAAAGGACGTGGTATTATCTTGCATATTATGTCTGTGCCGAATGATGACTTTATAAAACACCGAAACGTGTAGCAGGCTTTGGACAATAATACATATTATCTGAAAATATAGTTGAGATTGATGATCCATCTGTTTATTTGCCTACGATTGCTAATGTTTCATAGGTAACTACCGATTGCATTGAAATTCAATGATAAACTATCATAGGACAATTGGGTTACTGAAAACATTTAGTTTGTCTTTATTGCAGCATGTTTCAGCCGCATTTTACCATCATGCGAATCATACCGAAATTACAAAGTAAATTACAAAGGTTTGACATTTATCTCTATCTTAAATCACGCGGTGTGTAATAAAGACGTATAAATTTGTTAAACTCCAGCTTTAAAAGTTTCGTTTCGAATTTAATCCATAATTTCAATCACTTTTAATGTTCCAAAATTTTTGTAGGTTTTCTGTTCTTTTCAAGTAAGTGGTAATGTGGACGTTTAAAAGGAATTGTATCTCCATTCATTTAAATCAAAGCTTCTTAAAATTATCAAAGAAATTACAATTTCAGTACTCTGCGTGTGTCGGGTGTCGTACACATATGTTGCATTGTCTTTTGGTGTCCTCAGAACTTCGTAGTGCAGGCATCCTTAAGTCATCAGCTATTTCCAGTCCATATTTTTTTATTTTATTAGTAAAACCTCAACACTTTAAAACGAGGAAGTAAGTATTATGAGATTATATATCTAACAAACTTAGTATTATGTTGCAGCGTTTGTATGATGTGAATCTGATGTTTGTTGGACCGTACATCATTGTGATAACTGAAGAATAAAAAAACAAACTAGATGCCACTTACTATTTTATTGTACTTATAGGCTCAACATGTTTCGGGCACTACTATGCCCATCATCAGGAGTTGTGGTTAGGCTGGAGTAGTGTCCGGACTGCAGCCCGGACACTACTCCATCCTAACCGCACCTAACCTCCAACCTACAGCAAACCAAGAACGAAGCGACCAATGTGGTAATCAACATTATAGTCGCGAGTTCCTGATGATGGGCATAGTAGTGCCCGAAACATGTTGAGCCTATAAGTACAATAAAATAGTAAGTGGCATCTAGTTGGTTTTTTATGATGTGATTTGGACGTCTCATTATGAGATAGTGCGTTCAGTTACACATCATGGAACATCTATGTGCCACCCCTTCCATAGGGTCTGACCGAATACACCATTCCTTTAAACAAAGTCAAAAGCGTCTTACTCAAACATTGCGCCATAAATGGTATTTTTTTAAATTTAGAACCACATGACTTTTACTGTCTCATTATTAAATATGATGTTCTAACAAAATAAGGAAAACCTTGATCAGGCAATGTTTTAAGATTTTTGTATCTATATAATAAGAAATTTGGAGGGTATTGTAAGAATTTCGGTTATATTCTGACTGCCGTAAACCACCCATGTGGAGTACTGAACCTAACAACTTCTGAAAACTTCAAGATATTGTAATCAAAATTATTCAAATTCTAATTTCTTTTAAACATGTCTTTTAAAGTCAGATATCACCTCAACAGGCGTTCACAGCACGGTTACATTTTACAAAAAAAACAGCAAAGGAAACTTTTAACCCAGCGAGTTTCCTTTAGCTGAGGTGCTAGCAGAGAAACTACAGAACGTGCCAGAAATGTTAGCGCGTCTGTGCTGCCATGTTTTGAGGAGTTATAAAGGTGGAGACATTACTTTTCATTCAACCCTCGTATTTGGCAATAAGAAGAACTCTCAGAAATTTTGTAACATTGAAAGTGCTTTAAGGTGAATATCGCTACAATGCAGAATTTTGAGAGTAGAAATTAAATTAGTGTATATATTTATTTTAGTTTTTCATGGCAGGTATAAAGAAGATTAAAACCTCTATAATTTCTTCTATAAGCCCAGTATGATCCTCCTCATGACGTTCGTACACGGCCGAAACATGTTGCAGCAGTAAGAAACCGAAATGTTGTCAGTAAACCAAATGTGCAGTATAATATTTTAAAATAGTTCCGTTAAAGGCCCGGAGGGGGCCAGAGGGTTCCAGGAAGTTAAGGTTCCCAGTTTTTGTGACAACGGCACAGGATGGTAGTAGGTTGTTAGCCTTACGCACCGGCCGCCTTTACCCCCAGGAAATAATCGTGGTACTCATTTCTGTTAGAGGTTGAGTCGACCCCAGGGCCGTATTGTGATCGGAAGGATTTTGTATCAATGAAAAGTCCACTGACACCAGCTGGGATCAAACCAGCGACCTTCCGATTTGTAGCACAGCACCTTAACCACTGTGCTACCGCGGTCCCGTACTGTAATATACTCTTATTGAATTGTAACTATATAAAGTACAATGTGAATGATGAACCAATGTAAGATTACTGTCTGCATGTTGGACTCTAGGAAACGCATGCGGTGTGTATGACCCAGAATCTCAACGTTAATTTCACTGTAATTTATTTTTAAGACAAGGTTGCACGTTAGAGCCTACGTGGCAACGTGTAAGCTATGCAACGTGCTTAACTTGCAGACACTAGACAGTGTAAACGTAAACGCGGTGTGGGTGTAATGCCGCTCCGCTGGTACGTGTGAAATATTTTACGAGTATTCCGCATAAATGCTAGGCCCGTCCTTATGCCAATCCATCCGCAAGGACACATTTGGATTCATGGTATATAGATTATTTACTGAGGTATAGAAACACAGACGGGACGTGGAGACGAGGAAGAAAACATAAACAGCTACTGGATGACCTTAAGGAAAAGAGACGATGCTGGAATTAGAAAGAGGAAGCACTAGATTGCAATTTCTGGAGAACTCGCTTTGAAAGAAGCTAATGACCTGTCGTAAGACAGACGACGCAGTGAATGAATGGATGACAGACATGTGTACTTTTTAACATTATGTTATTCCTAAAGGAAAACAACATATCAATCACAACTCATACGGTTTTGTATGTAAGTTTATAAAATATAATAAGGACTGTTTCTGTATTGAAAAACCTGAACGTTTTGGATAGATGACCCCTTTAGGATGTGTGTCCAAAGCAAACAGAAGTTATCCTCATCGTAATTGTAGCGCTTTGTCTTGAACACAGCAAACGATATAAAGCGCAGGGACCACATTGGTACAGTAGTTTGTTAAAGGCTTCCGCTTTTTATCCCTCAGTTCACTGCTTTGTGTTTACAGGTGAGGTGTAAGCTGTCATGAAATTACACAAGAGCTTACATCGGTGCTGTGACTGCGGAACGGCACTCCCTTCTCTCTCAAATATCCAGTTACCTTATCAACCAATTTAATCCCGATCACGCATTGTTGAATCACGTTATTGATCGGTTAGTTGCAATTACCTGTGCGTATGTGACTGGTACGTGCAAATGTAAAGTAACGTTCATGCAGAGAAATACGACAATCTAGGTCTTACTACCTTGCGAACTGGTTCAATGAAAACCTTGTCCAGAATTAGTTCCTTTCCATCTTATTTACTGGGTGTTTGGAGGCATCAGTGAAAGGACCACACATTTTTACGAACATAGTGGTTTTGGGTTATGCTCTATATATAATGTAGGTGGATGCCGATGATGTTAATATACTGGGAGAAAGCATATATACTCTAACGGAAAATGCAGAAGTTTTAGTAACTGCTACTAGGGAGATTGGACTGGAAGTAAGCGCTGATAAAACTAAGTACATGGTCATGTCTCGAGATCAGAATACAGGACGAATTCAGAGTGTGAGGATTGATAATAGTACCTTCGAGAGGGTGGAAGAGTTTAAATATTTGGGGACAACTTTAACAAATCAAAATTCTATTCCGGAAGAAATTAAGAGCAGATTGAGGTCAGGAAATGCTTGCTATCATTCGGTGCAGAACTTTTGTCTTCCAGGTTGCTATCCAAAAATTTAAAGATCAAGATATATAGAACTATAATTTTGCCGGTTGTTTTGTATGGGTGTGAAACTTGGTCGCTGACATTGCGGGAGGAAAGGAAGCTGAGGGTGTTTGAGAACATGGTGTTGAGGAGAATATTTGGACC
>Ga0123354_10006345_pt1 | contig 17543 bp, 13 predicted proteins | sample TergutLab28metaG_2_FD_97872 | JGI IMG/M metagenome (GOLD analysis project Ga0123354, IMG submission 97872) | Labiotermes labralis P4 segment gut microbial communities from Petit-Saut dam, French Guiana - Lab288 P4 | ecosystem: Host-associated > Arthropoda: Insects > Digestive system > Gut ...
ACGCCTCAAGTCGGCCTACACAACACAACAAGTACTCGCTAGCTCCTGAAGATGGACGTATTAACGTCTGAAACATGTTGAGCAATATATAATAAAGCAAGTGTCATCTAATTTGTCAACCTTTATTCAAATACCAAGATGATGCACGGTCCAATACGCATAAGATTCAGAACCTTGTTCGTCTAACCAGGTCTCCGCGGCAGCAATGACTAATAGCTAAGGACTTATCAGCACCCCGGTACATGGAACCGGAAGTTCGGAACTGCATTAGTCTTATGTGAAGACACAAAGAACTTGCTGGCTCCATAAGTTAAGAATTCTTAACAAGCTGAGCGACTAACATCCTCCTCAATAGGCACTCTCTTACACGGAGGGTACTGCTTGGACACCGTTCTGTTGCACTTCCCGACGCACCACGCATGCAAAACCTATTCCTAAAATTATTTTTTTGCGCACAGACTACAAAGCAAAGATGCTTCTTCACCGCACATTAATACGACGTCAAAAGGAACAATTTTAGTGACACAGCATGGAAGATGCAAATTGATTCGGTTATGGCTCCCTTCATGAAAATCCAGCCAGCTAATTTTCACATTCGTAACGTGCATCTTGATAATACCAAAGTTTTATTTATTCACCAATCGATGAAATAGTGAGTTGTCTTAAAAAAAACAATATTAAAATTTACATTAACATTTATATTAAAACAGCTCCGACTAATTTCGTTGTTACAGTTACACCATCATCAGGGAGCGCATTAATTTGTGTTCACTAAAGTTACAGTTAAAATAGTCCATTAAAATGCATCGTTGTGTGGTTAACACAGTGTTGGTGGTGTAGTTGCATTGGCTGCATATATATATATATATATATATATATATATATATATATGCATATGGGCGGGCTGTTATAAATTATAATTTATTAATATTTTTAAGGCAACTCATTAGTGCATCAGTTGGTGAATAAATAAAACGTTGATATATATAGCCAGCTGTTTTTCTGCAGAAGCCGAGGCAGACCGCGACGATTAGTCACGACAGACGGCTTAGGGACAGGAATTGAACCTCTGACCTCCAAATACAAAGGAATACTAACCTCCGAATGACGACTTGCGGGGTGTGGCATGTAGAAAGACGAAACCAGGTCCGTGCTGTAGGGACTTCCCCGAGAATATAATAGTGGTTCAGCCCATCAATATATTATCCAATTGTTGAAACAGCTAACCACTGGAACCCGTTCTGAGCAAACTAAATCCAGCACACTGCCTGACATCCAGTTAAACACAAACTCAATAATTTCTTCCTAGTCACATACGTCTACAATACACTTGCCGTCTGAAAAAAAAAGAAATTAACATTTCTCACATGCACATGCCAGCAATGTGCACTGCCCACTATATCCTCCGTCACATACAGCTTAAGATTTTTATTTAAATACTACAGACTGCACAGCTGCGCGCTATGCAACATCATACTGTTACTTACTGATATGAAACTTTGAGGAGAGGAAGAAAGCTTAGGGTGTTGGAAAATACAGCCATAAACGAAATACTCGCATCCATTTTACAAGTAGAAATGTAAACAAAGAACTTCAATGATTATTCTACTCCTCCAGTTGTATCTGTGGAGTAAATAACCCCAGAAATGCAAGGCATAAGACAAGCAGATATAATTCACATATGGTGGGGAAAAACAGTTGACCTAACAATAGAACAGCTTAAGAGAATTACTCTGATATCAAAGTTACGAGCAGGTGCGTATAGATGAATATTATATAACATTTGTATTTCCGCAGCACAAAAAAGGGTTTCATATGAATAAATCATAAAGTAGTGTAGCTGGGGGAGAAGCCATACAAAAATTTTGTCGATAGAACCGCGAGTGGGTGTGAGAGATGTTTCATAATCGGAAGGTCAGCAGGAAATCTTATAACCTCTCGAGTGGTTGCATAACTGACGGCGAGAGACGTCCTATGCAAGCAGAAAGAGTTTCTGGTTGTAACCACTTTACCACAACGTTAAAGTAACCCAGTTATAAATTTTAAAATATCAGCGGCCATGACAAGCTTCACATCCCGTGTATTCATTGCGTGCCCTAAATGTATTAAAAGACCAACCAATTCACTTTTGTCTTATTAAGGTAATTTTATAATACTGTGACAACCACCATGTTGCGGCCACTCACGTGACCATCTTCAGGGTGATAAGCGCAAGAATACAAACATAAATATAATCAAAGATGGCCGCATGTGTGTCCAAAACATGCCGTTGGTTACTGTATAATAAAATTATACTCATAAAACCAAAGTGAATTATTTGGTCGTTTTAATAATTTTTTTTACATTGGCAGGTCTACTTCATACATCCCTGAAGCGTTATTTCATTTTTCTCATTAATAAATAGATAATTGTGAAGCAATTCGTGGCTCGCGAACGTACAAAAATTACCCTTGGGGTGTGTAAAACATGGAGCGCGAAAAAACTGAACTTCGCGGCTCATTCAAACGGCACAATTAATTCCTAAATTTTTTGTATAACTCATATAATGCGGTTAAAGAAAAGAAGACAGAGATCTAAACGAAAATCAAAGTGTTCTATGTCAATAAATGCCCAACAAGACGCAACTATACACAGTTAATTTTATCTCTAAACTGCTCTACTTGTTTCGGGTGGTTTCTCCACCCATCATCTGTATCTACAGCATCTAGCACTAGACAACCGTTGCTGCTACCTGTCGCTGTCATGTAGGAGCTGAGAATGAGTCTCAGCTCCTCCACGATACCGACCGGTAGCAGCTGTAGATACAGTTATTTGTGCTCATGATGATGGGTGGAGAAACCACCCGAAACATGTAGATCAGTTTACAGATAAAATAAACAATACATAGTTGCATCTTGTTGGACATTTATTGACACAGAATTACGATGCACGGTCCCATGAAAATAAAACAAAATCAGCGACGAAGGTCGTAATTTCTGTATCTTAATCGGATATGAGAAAATCAACATTCGATCCGGTTTAAAGCGCCTGTTAACACCTTTACAACAACAGAGTTCAGGATAATCTGTCCAAATCAAGAACAGTTCACAACGCAATTCCTACGCCTGTCTGTGGCGTAGGATCAATCGGTGCTTAATAATTGACTGCCCACCTGTTTAAATTACACAGACCGCTCTGTTGCTTATTTGATGGCCACTGTTGTGTTCATATCGAGACAGGCTTAAACAAAATGTGTAAGTCATGTGTTGTGGAGTGAGAGATTATAAAAAATCACGAAATTAGAATTACAGGTGTTTATTGTTAGTATATTTTCGGATATGGAATGAAAGAAGCTCGAAATATCAAACTCAGGGAAGAAACTCTGAAAAATTCGATAAAGAAGAAAACAGTAAAAGAAACTAGTCATAAAGGGAAATCTAAAAACCCATATTGCAAAACAAAAGGAGTCAAGAAAATGTAGTTAATTTGACGTTCTTGATGTTCAGGTGACCGTGCATCGTGATAAAATCTTATAATAAAACCAACTAGATGCACTAATTTCTAAAATTTATTTTTGGAATAAACCTCTACATGTTTCGGACAGTTACTCTGTCCATCATCAGGAGTTTTTCACTGTACACACAGCAATGGTATATGTCATACAGGTTTGCTGACAGCTTGCGAGCAGGATCAGGACGGAAACGCAGTTCCGTCCTGATCCTGCTCGCAAGCTGTATGACATATACCATTGCTGTGTGTACAGTGAAAAACTCCTGATGATGGGCAGAGGAACTGTCCGAAACTTGTAGAGGTTTATTCCAAAAATAAATTTTAGAAATTAGTGCATCTAGTTGGTTTTATTATAAGAAGCTGTAGTTAGCAAGTTTCGAGTCAGATACCTTGTACAGGTGAGTCAGAAAGTTAGTAGATTCGTCACAGACGGTCCACAGTCGCTATAGAAATAAAACAGATAGTTCCAAAAATATAAAGCGCGGAGGAATTAGGAACTCATTAGTCGTATATTATTAAATAAATCCTAGATCATGGCGACGAGAAACATCAAAAGTCAGTCTTCCAGATTTTACGCCCTGAAGTAGAATATGTTTGTTCAGAATTCGAACAAGGAGGCAGAATATTCACCGGAAACGTTGAGGCAAATTATTCGTATTACGAGGTTTAAAACCGCAGAAGGCCACCACCTGAGCAAAACCCGCTATGTAAATACTGAAACTCTGACAGCAACTTATACCTACATGTGACGAACATTTACAAATTTTCCCCCCAGACCGAACTATTCTCCATAACACAATTACGCTAAATCACTTCATTCTATCCAAACTAAACGCACAGAACATGTTAAATAAATACAGGGTCCGCCAAAAAAATGTATACACACTTTAACCTTTTGAAGTCTAATGTCAACTATAGTGGTCGTACCGCACCGCTAACCTCTAAAGTTGGATTTTATATATTTATTCAACTAATATAAGTACTGAATATTTTAAACATGGTATATATTCTCCGTTTTTTTCCTCTTCAAAATGCAGTTTATTTCATAATTCTAACGTATTTGGTTCCTGTAATATTCACATTTTATATACAGAGTGTGCTAAAATTAAAAAAATAATTCCGGCGCCAAAAGGTTAACGAAAGAATGTATGTTGTATGTTAGTACTAACTTTAATTATACAACACAAGTAGAATACACGTTGCAATAGAGCACAATACAAGTTTCCTGTACCTGTACAGTTAATGAAGGTGCTGAAAGTGGTTGCCGTTAGCGGCTAGACACATTTTACAACGGCGAGTAGTTGATTGAGCAACCTCGGTCAAAGTGTTTATGGCGATTGCTGCACATGCCGCTCTAATTTCTGCACGAAGGTCCCCCAGCGTAGCCGGTTTCTTGCAATACACAACATCCTTCAAGGTCTCCCAAAGGTAAAAGTCCAGAGGTGTTAAATCTGGTGAACGTGGTGGGAATTCAAATGTACCTCTTCGTCCTATCCAGTGTCCTTGCAGATTCTCATCCAAGAAAGCCCGCACGTCTCGGTGGTAGTGTGGGGGTGCCCCATCTTGTTGGCAGAAGAGCTCACTGTTTTCATAAAGTACACGTACAGCTGGTAAAATGGATGAGCGTAGCATTTCCAGATACGCTTCACCACTAACAGTACCTTCAAAGAAGAAGGGTCCTATTAAACTTCTGGCTGACAATCCACACCAGACATTCACCCCCGGTAGATTGACCGCCTTGCCAACATGAACGTGTACATTTTCTGGTGCCCAGTAAACACAATTATGACGATTCACTGTTTCATTTAGCTTCAATTGGGCCTCATCAGATCACACAATCTTCGTCATAAAATCTTCATCCTCATTTACCATTTGCTGAAACTACTCATAAAACTGCATTCGGCGATCCGGATCGTCTTCATTTATTGCATGCAATAATTTGGGGATGTACACTTCCCACTTAAAGGCTTTCAGAATACGTCGTACACTTGTACTGCTAACCCCTGTCTCACGTGCACATTGTGTAGCAGACTTCCGTGGCGAAGGTGTAAACCTTTCCCAAAACCATAGCCGAAGAATAAGGACTTGTGGCTGTAAGAGGTCTTCCGGATCTTCCCCTCTGCACATCACAAATGGTACCATGTGTATCAAACTTGTCACATAGCCGTGTAATTGTCAAGCGTGTTGGAGGTTGTGTTTGAAACTCACGCTTCCACTGAAGTTGAACTTCAGCGACATTTTCAAATCGAATTGAATTATTATAATACAGTATGTCGTAGTATGGTGTTTTCTCAACAGATGTCGCTACTCGCATGACTGTAAGATCATGTGATGTATGACGTATGATAGTGAAAGAAGATGACCGGAGAACGATTGACGTTTGAGGAACGAAAGTCCATTTTAAAGTGGTATATCAAGTTTGAAAATCACCGACTACCCCCTAAAAGTTTCGTTGTTTGTTACACCATCTTAAGGGAGACCATTTTGTTACTTGCTCAAAAGCTGTAGGATTTTTGTATTTAATTGAAATAGAGAGAAGTGATTGACAACAAGAATTCAAGATGTGGAAAACTTCAAAACAATTACTCTAGTTTATAAATCAGTCTAAGGCATGTATAAAAGATCTGTGGAGTGACCACAACGTCTCTTTATAAGACATGAAATGCTCCACACTGTCATTGTGACCGCCAGAAATACAAACTTCAGTGTTCCAAACCCATTCTCGCCAGAACACGTTCGTTTTTGGGAATATTATATATACTAGTTTTCACAAAGGCAGGAATTGCCCCCCCCCCCAGCATCTTAATATACGGAACCTAGGTCGCATTTAAATGACAGAAAATTTATTCAAAACCACAAAGAACATTTAAATTTCCCAAAATCGAAATACACGTGCAAATACACAAGTCTCATTATGTCTCATAAGGTTTCATTACGTACACAACGAACAAGTAGATTTACAGCTGCATTTTAGAAAAAACGGCGAAATTGGCAAAGTATTACGACGATTTTTTTCGTTAGCATCTTTCGGTCATGTAACACAAATTTGTGAGCATATTCCTCAAGAGATACGCAAGCGCACACACAACAGCGCCGGCAGCATGCAGGCAAGCACACACAAGTGTTGACTTCAGCAGTATGCGTGGCTTATTCCTGCACTGCAACTTCCCACCGACTTGACAACTTTGAAACTCAACAAGAACAACATTCCACCTCTCGTGACAGATTTAGAAATCACCAAAATAAACCGTACCTTACTTCTCTGTGTAGTTACGACAGCTAGAATCTTGACAAGTTTATGAAGTTCTAACTTCAACCGCTATGATTATTACCAGCGCCATCTCTTGAGGAAAGCCAAAATTACACATTACATAAGTGTAATCTGCCGTCCGTTATTATTACATTTCTACTCATACAATTACGTGGTTTCTATAGCAACGTTGAATTTATAACCACTTAATTACATCGGCCTAATACTTAGACAGTAAGTTACGGTAAGGTTCGGCAAAGGGAAACTCTAGCAGTATTATAGGTTGCTGAAACGTGCCTCGAGGCAAAGTTTAGAAGACTAAATTCTACTCGGAGATAGCACAGAGTTATTACGTTTGATGATTGGCGAAAGAATGTGTTGAAAGCAAGTACGCACGAGATAACTGTACGCCTTCGTGAAGTACTAAACCCGCTTATACCTCAGTTCCAGTTCCAAAATCTTACCCGAGTTTCCTTTACAAAATCGTACCCAAGCACAATAAAACCTGTCTCAATACAATTACGTAATTGACTGGAACCTTCTCTCTACCCATCCGTACGTCGCGCTCTGTATCTCGGAAAGAATTAATGAGAGAGTAAAACTGTAAACACAAGAACAAATCTCTTTGAAAATAAAACTTTTGGAAAATTGAGGAATATTCTGTGATCTGAATTATTTCCGAGCCCAAATCATTATATTTCCTACTACGTTTTGCAATTCCTGTCATATCGGAGACGGAGCACAATCCTTAGGGAAAGGGAAACAAACTGGATTCTATAGCATGATTCTGAGAAAAAAGCGTACAGGAACTTTCACTCGGAGAAAGCCGATGGTTGTTTACGGCGCAGTTGCCAGGACACACGTAATTAACGTATTCACTAGGCCCTACAGAAATATCAGGACGGACAACGGAGTTCAGCGCAAGGAGTAAACTGTAGAATGCATATTAATGTCTTTGGGGACTGAGGCTCGTTCCTAAATGAAAACATCTGCTATTATTATAAGTCGTCTTATGAGTCGCGTGTCCTTCTTGGTGTGTCTTTTCACATTTTTTAACGCAGTCGCTAGAGTTAGCAGTTTGTAAAGGAGCTGCAAAGTGGACACGTAGAAGAATAAGAATATTTAAAAAAGTTTAAGACAACCGACCAAAAATTAGGTTAAATGAAGAACACCCTACAATAATATTATTAGAGGAGGTCAGTTAAGGGTAAACTGTTCTTAGACTTCAAATACTTTAATCGCTGACAAAACTAAACATATTCGCACATTTTTGACTCAGAATAGCTTCAAGAACGTGTCTCTGAAGATTAGAGATTTTCGGAAAACTTTCTGTTTGCTATCGAACAACATGCAAGTCATTTAATCAGCACACCAACTAACGCACATGCATAAAAATTTTTACGTTAAATCCTTTAAAATCACTCCAACATGTTTCGATCCTAAGATCATCTTCAGGGAGCTAAAATGTTCCTTGCTAAGACACATTTTTAAAAAACACTCACTGATTAATTTCCTTATATTAACTTGGTTCTGCGGCAGCATGTCGTATTGTGTGGGCCGTAGGCTGCTGAGAATGCGCCTGACTGTGGGTGTGTGTCGTGTGTTATGCTGCGAGAGACTAGCTATAGCCAGTCTCTCGCAGCATAACACACAGAAGACATACATACATACATACACACATATATACACACATATACATACGCATACATACATACATACATATATACGCATACATACACACATACATACACACATATAGACACACATATACATACGCATACATACATACATACATATATACGCATACATACACACATACATACATACACACATATATATACACACATATACATACGCATACATACATACATACATATATACGCATACATACACACATACATACATACACACACATACATACATACACACATATATACACACATATACATACGCATACATACATACATATATACGCATACATACACACATACATACATACATACATACACACACATACATACATACATACATACACATACATGCATACATATACGTACATACATACATACATGCATACATACACATATACATACATACATACATACGTACATAACTTACATCCATACATACAAGCAAGACTGTAATAATAATAAATCTGCACATTAATTAATTTCCATGTTTCAACTATTAACAAATTCTAGCCCTTACGTATTGAAGATCCAATTCTAAAATGCGTTATTATTCAACTTCCATTATTTCAATGCAGTTACTTTTAAATGTGCGTAAATTTCATGTTGTTCACACAGCGCATATTGTTACACTCCCTATACATCCAACGAAATGCATTAATTAAATTACAATATGCCAGATCATAAAACACACTTCATATCAGATGCCAACTACTAAATGTTTCGACACCAAGTTGTGATCATTAGGCAGTGTATCAGCAGCAAATGTTCGTAGGTACGGCAGTTATTTATTTGAGGCACAATTCGCCCACACTACCGTCATAAAAGTTAAAAGTCTTAAACTGTTAAAACTCAAATTACACACGCATATTGTTGCAATACCAATTATCTCACAATGACAAGCCTCCATTATTACACATTTATAGCCGTTATACTTCATGGGCTGTGCACACAAACATCCGGAGCGATATATGATCCAAAAAGATCCCGTCCAGACGAAGCGTGTGGTGAATCCGCATCAACGTATTCATTGTGTGGGTTTAAATTCAGTACATACATGTCACACAAGTCTGTATTCCTACTCCAGCTTTTCAATTGTCGGTTTGCACTACCTACATACAAGAGGACTGAAAATGAAGTAACTGTATTGAGACAATGTAAAATGTATCTTTGACATTGTAATTGAAACATCAATTAAAATCTTACATAAGCCAGTTCAACAGCGCGGTCACATTGCCCAAAATGTTTCGGTATGTTGCAAAATAACACTATATCAAAGATATTTCAGTTCGGGTAACGTGGAATGCCAGATGTTGTTTATAAGCATGGTAATCCATGTTGGAACTCATTATTACAGAATCTTTGTATCTGAAGGCATTTGATATTAGACACGAATAATTTCGTACAGGAAACTTCACATCGTGAAGAGAGACAAATCGGATTCTGTATAGACACAAGATATTTGACTTCATTTGTGATTTTTCTGGATCCTTCTGGCCAAAGTTGGATTGTAGGACAGCCTTGAAGAATATCTGGATAATATTCTTCCTCTCTTCCTCACATCACAATTCCCTCATGTAAAACGAACCGTGCTACTGATACAACTATTTGAAGCATCTTTCATAAATATAATAGATTAAAATTAAAAACAAATTACAAGATAAGAACCGCGCTCTTCTGGGCTATTACGCAGCGTGTACTGGCAGTTCCTTACCGAAGTTTAGCGACAACCTATCGGCCCCATCTAAAAGAGTCAAGAATTAATTATTGACCCTTGAAGATGGAACAGAGAGGTTGTCCCGAAACGTCAGTATTGCACTTCCATTACATGCTGTGTAATAGCCCAGAGATTCGCAGGTCTCGTCTACTTCGCGGAGGAAACCTGAAATAAAGCAACTAACAAACTGAAAAATATATTTATGCTGTCAGTGTACAAGTTGCATCGCTCACAATGCAGACTTGCGCCTGTTATATGGAGCTGGTATTGATGTAAGGACCTTCTGAACATGACGTATTCCACACGTGGATGTGGCTTCTCCTGTAAATTCTATAACACAAGATAAAAAACATTTCTGACTCTATACATATTATGTATTCCCCTTGCTCAGAGGAACGCCGCAGATATCCGGCCTGACCGTGCGTAACACACAGATTTATCGCGTTGTAGATACTGGACGTAGAATATGGCGACAGGCGTCGGCGCTGAAGGCCAAATGGTGTAGTTAGCTACTACAGTCCCCAAGAATTACAAGTCGTCCAATTATGACATTCATCTTTCATCCGTTTCAGACTATCTATTGTGGAGGACGCCTGTTTGCGGTTGTGCTTGGATGTGTGTAGAAAATAGGTGAAATATGGCTTACAAAAAAAAAAAAGTAGAACGTACGAGGTTTTAAATTGCAGTGAAATAATGTTTTCATCATTCCCTCTACCTCCCCCCCACACCTCACAAACCATTCCGTCCATTCCTATATCTAACTCCTAACGCCTCTCTCGTACAACCAAATTCCAGAACTAAATCCTTCCCTGCAAACCCCAAGCCCCATTTATCTAACTGGTCAGTGGTAACAAGTCAACCTATATGTGCATACCAAAATTTCAAACGAATGTCACCATGACATGAAATACTGCTTGTCTGAATGTGGGGGTAGGCAGCATGAGAGCATCATATCACCAGCGATATGATGGGTCGTGAAGGAGACGTTACAGAAAGTGAGCGTATGAATTGGACAGGGAACGGTGATGCAATGCATGTTTGTGGAAGTTGTACAACCATTGCAGGAAACACTTTGTTAGCGGATTCTTTATGGTTCAAGGTGGGAAAAAAGACTATCTGTGTTAACTAAATATTTTCTGAAAGAGGGCTGTTCGATAAGTGACCTTGTCGTACTTTAAAAGCCACATGTAGGTTTTTTCCTACACAGATATTTTCGCAGGGAGTCCACGTGGGATTTGTGGAGAACAAAGTTGCGTTAAAGCAGATTTTTTTTCCCTCCAAGCACTTCGATTTTCCCCTCCAAATTCTAATTCCATTAATGCAGCACATTCATTCCTTATTATTCATTTATCTTATTACTACTCTAAGAAAAGTCACTGAAGTGTGTAAACGCTGATGTTATTACTGTTGTTTCAACACAGGACACTGTCATCGAACTCAAGTGAGATCTCCGACCTTTGAAAATTATATAAAATTCTTTCAGCAATCTATTGCATTGGTATGAGAAACTTCAATGGTTGTGAGCCTCAGAAAGGAGCACAATCCATCAATCACCCCTCCCATAGCACGATTTTGGTTCCATTGACAGCCATCTGACCCTACAAATCAGACGGCTGATTGCAAGCATTTCACACAGCCAAGAAACTACATTTTGGTAAAAGCACAGTTATTAGGTTTCTAAGCGGTAATAACTTACGGAAGAGTGCATCGCCCATGCTGCAGTTGGATTAGTGCATGGGTAAAAGAAATTTAGGCTTCAAATTTTAAAATCTTTCATAATTGTATTCTTAAAAGAGATGTTAGAGCCTACAGACCGCCTCAGGGGCCCACCCAGCCCCCTCTTCACTGCATAATGCAGCTCTGGCTGCAGGGTTACAGCGGCCGGAGCATAAAGATGAACCCCGACAATCTACTGCCCAGACTGATTAGAGCCGCATACAGTTCTGCTCCACTGTTTGCCTTCTTGACATGCACAGCATCTTCACTTTACCTGTTCTAAACCCTCTGGGGATTAGCCAGATTGCTAGTGATGCCAGAAGGATAAAATTTTACTGATTAATCCGACGGCTAAATGACAACTTCGCCATTTAAATTCTCCAACCTGATACTTAACGTTTAGTTTTGTTTAGCGTCATTCGAGATCAGATGGAATTCGCGATAGCAGCTCCAGCACGACACTTCGGAATGTTAACCTCAACTATCCACCTATATACCGAAATTTTGAAACAGTCATACATTTTGAATGTAAAAAAGCGCACCTACATATTTGTATTTGTCCCATGGTGCCTTGGTCCAATGCCGGCCATGGTCTCCTCATTCTTGAGCCACCTAGATCACACGCAACGATGTACCACAGTCGGTAGGACTCCCTGGACGGGTAATGAGCCCATCGCCAAGACCTCTATACCTGACGACGCACAACACTTAGAACAGATAAACATCCATGCTTCCGACGGGATTCGAACCCACAATATCAGCGGGCAAGCAGCTGCAGACCCACGCCATAGACCGCGCGGCCACTGGGACCAGCAAGCTACTTATTACTATTTCGATATTTTATATTCTCTAAGCGTTGTTGAGGAAGAATAAAATCTGTGAAGTCGCCCCGTATCGACTGCTAACAGTCATCATAGTTCCGAAACAACACATTTATTTCATCTTCAATCATTCTAAGACTCTTTTTAGAATGATTTACCTGGAAGGTGGCAACGTTATGCCCGTTAGAAACGTCCATACCCACCCACCAGCCGACACGGCATAATGTACCAGGATATCTGAAACTTCAACCTGTTAGTACTATCTGACACTATTTATTTGAATATTCCAGCAACAGAGCCACCTTTTACAAAACACCAACCGGCTTTCGACAGTAATTTTTAGACATTAACACTAACTGTAAACTTGTAAAAGAAACCTTTTATTGACGGAAAATTTGCTTCAGTGTCGTGTGTCGTATTAACATTAATGGTCAAGTTTTTTCATAAGAACACCTTTTGAAAACCTCCATTCTTACGTGCCTTTTTTTTTACCCATTTACCAAAGACCCTAAGAAAATTTCATCTATACCACTCCCATAAGGATAATAATCAGCCGTAATTAAAATTCACCCCGGCACAGATTAGACAGGCATCTACATGAAAGGCAGTGCAATTACAGCAGTGGTTATGTGTTCAGTCTTTCAATTAGCATTCTCGTATGGCTATTAGTCCTTTGCTTTCAGTTCCACGCTGGTTTATTTCCTATTTCAAGCTCCATTGCACTGTATCCCTTACGTGTGCCCATGTATGCTATTGGCCATAGCCTCCCGGTTTATGCACAAATAGCTTAGCCTACTATTTTGTAGCTGAATGTGACACCACGAAGGGATCTGCACGTCTGTGACTGCAATTGCCAACGCATACAAAACTATAACATTTACGACTCGAACATTACAGTAGAGATTTGGCTATTATGTCTTCCTCAATAAATTGACATGCCGCGTTTCCCAAAAGTATCGATTAGACAAATTTTCAGCACATATTAGTTACTGCTATTGTCTCTTCAACTGCGCTATAAGTAGATTTAAAATCCATAAAGCTTCGTACGCACTTACAATTATATTTAATGTGCCTTATGTTATAAGGTGGACTATGAATTTAGTTTAATAGTTTTACCCTTTTATAACCACTATAAACGTTTGTATGAACAAAATTAAGCGTACAGCCACCAACGCAGTGCAATATGAATTTACGTCGGTTTCACCACAAACCAATATTCTAGCCTTGAGTCTTCACCAAATCCACTTCTCTGTCGCCTCAAAATCAGTGGTCCTTCTTACCCTTCCGAATTCATCTAGGAAGCCGCAGAACAACTTCCGCAGTCTTAACTAACCTTTTCTTGACTGAATATACTTTTAAGATTCTATCTGCTGGGATGTGAGACCGTGTAGTCTGGTAAAAGTGTGCCAAGGCGTTAGAGGGACCTGCTCTCTCTATTAAGTCTCCGGTTTGGCAGTTCCGGGAACTTCCGAATACAAAAAACTCCACCATGATGTTACTTGAGAAGTAACAGTCGTGTGGCGATATTTTGAAGGGCATATGTACTAGCAGATGCACACTGTGATATTTTGCGTTCTTATACCTGGTAGTTCTATGCCTGATAGTAGTGTCCACCTAAAACATTTACCAAAGGCTCAAACCTCGTACCTCTCTGTAAATACTTGTGTATTTCGAACAGAAAAAATACTACAATATGTGATGTTTAGAACCAAACATTTACAACACCAGCACATTTTCAAACTACTATGTTATATTTTAAAATCATATACGGCATCATGCCACTTTGCTAGTGAATTCTCCATGTTCGTACTTAGTGCACTGTTGCTCTGAAGTCAGGATACTGTGACGTACACACCCCTACCCACCGTAAGCTCGCCCGTGTATAATACTGGCATGTGGTTAGAGACGGCAAGGGTTATACGGGCATATAACTAACACCAATTAGGTTATAGTTGGCGACATGGAGAGCAGTGCGTTGTGGGGGCTGACCAGCCAGTAACGTGGGCTGTCCACTGTGTACTGACGGCACTTTGGAAGTCCCCCATCCCTTACAATGAATTACCTTCCCGTTACGGGAATCTGCGTCGCCTGTCTTGTGAAATGTGCACGGTTTCACATCCCCTTGCTTAGGACAATTCAGAATATACAGAAACAAGAGGGAATCACCTTCAACACGACTTCTGTATACTATAACAAATATCAGAGCAAGCAAACAGAGAAAATAGGAAGAGTATTCCACGTAGCACATACAGTATTACACAGGTAGAAACGCACAAAAAATTTTTGTCCAGAGACCACACTGAAGATCCAGAGTTTCAAGGGACGTTGGTAACACGGGCTTAGAAATTTGAAAATATTTACCAAATTCAGCTGGCTCGGATTGGATTAATGGCAGTTTCTTGTAAAAATGTTAACGAGAGGCGAAAAATGCCAGTCCCAGTGGCCGCGCGTTCTAAGGCGTAGGTCTGCGGTCTCTTGCCTGCTGAGATTGTGGGTTCGAATCCCTTCGGGGAAATAGATGTGAGTCTGTTGTGAGTGTTGTGTTTTGTCAAGTAGAGGTCACTGCGACGAGCTGAACACTCGTCCAGAGGAGTCCTACCGACTGTAGTGTGTCTTTGTGTGTGATCTGGAAACCTCGTGAATGAGGAGGCCCTGGCTCACTGAGGGCTGTCGCGCCAAACACAGATAGACAGACAGACAGATGAGAAAATAGCTCGATTATGTGAGAGAACACTATTACCTTCTCAATAAAGAGTCAGCTTCATGCACTCAGTTCACGACATGAGTACCTGTTGTCAAACGTAATATATCACTGACTTTTCAACCAAAACCACGTTCCGCCACGCTGACACGGAATCATACATCACGTATTGTCCGAACGCGTGTAGAAGACACATTGAATATTTAACTACTATTATTAATCTTAATTCGAATGATGTCGGCGTGTACAAGTGGTCTGTATTTTCCGAAGTTTCATTTACTTCCACTGTCTACATTTTCAAGCCTAGGTGACTGACATAATCCTGTCGCTGCTTTGCAGCGCACATCTACACATTGGGCGTCGAATGACGGTTAATGGGAAGCAGAACAGACAGACAGCCTAACGAGTAACCGATCTTCATCTTTGATGGATTTAGGGGCAAATGTGCTGGAAGCATTTTTAAAGCCTGGTCGGAGGGAGGTGCACAAGGATAAAAACTTAAGAAAGAAAACATGCCTACAAGAAAGAGTGCCTGCTCATATGATACGCTTTAGCGCACAAGTTTCGTTGACTTTTGTGATATAGTTCATAACTCTACCTGAGTCACCATGAACAGAAAAATGTAATAATATAGTTGATGACAGAACATATTTAGAACTGAACGACCTAATTACCAAAATATGTTGACGAAAGTCATAAAAATAATTTTGTCTTTATTCTTTGCATCACCCTCCATCTATAGGTCATATTCCACTGAAGCGTGTCCATTTTACTGTGTTAATGATTTATGACGAATCTGCAGCAATGACCGCAAAACTTTATTTATATCACTTCCGTGGAAATGCTTGCAAGTTCAACATAGTCACAGCAGCCAATTTCGAAATGGCCGTCAGAGAAATTGAGCAACACTGCAAAAATATATTCTATCGAAAAATATAATCGGAGTCAAGATCTTGTGGACAAGACAGAGTTTACATTCACCAAAAAGTTTGACTCCTGAAAGAAACGAATCTGTTTGTAGCTTCTACAACGAAGTAATAAAACAGAATGTAAAACAATCTTATTACTGGCACACATTTGAACTCAGTGACCGCTGGGTTTCATTCTAAAGAGTTACCTGTGCGTTACGCTGCTCGGTAAAACACCTTTCAAAGTCCTAAACTGAAGCACTTGTAATTATATAGGGGTTTCTCTTTGTTTTAGGTGCTTTCGCAAAATTTGCGAAAAGCGACTATTAGCTTCGTTGTTGTCCGTCTGTCTGCCTGCCTGCCTGCCTGTCTCTGCTCAAACTGGACGGAGCTCATTATATTTGATATTCCAGAATTTTTCGAAAATCTGTCCAGAAAATTCAAGTTTCATTTTAATCTTACACGAATAACGGGTACTTTACATGACGTGAAAGTTATATTTATTGTCATATCTCGTTCAATTCTTCTTGTAGTAAGAAACGTTTCGGATGAACGTTGTATAGAAAATCAAAACACAAATTTTATGCTCAATAAAGTTTTTTTTAAAAAATCTTACGTTTTTTTTAGGTATTGTGGAAAAATACTGTAGAGCTGGGCAGGCCACAGATGACAGTATGGCTCATGCGAATTGCTTGTTGCATAAGAGGCTACAAACACAGTCAGAATACGCAATACTTGTTGCTTTTCCACTGCAACAATGGTCGCAAGAACGCACCTCAATGTTACGTCACAGTGAATTGCCTGCCTTGTTAAACAGCAGCTAGAAATGTATATTTTATTTCTCTGAAAATTTACAACTCTAAGTCACCTGTTAGTACTTAGGTTTTTAACGTGTAATTATATAGTACCATACACAGAATGAAGTACTTCATCGTCATCATCTTCCTCCATGGATTAGGTCGTTTGAAGTGTTCTGGCATCGACGAGTTGCCATCGTTTCCTGGGGCGTCCGCGATCCCTTCTTCCTCGAGGTTTGTAGGTGAGGGCGTGTTTCGGGAGTCTGGCGTTGTCCATTCTTTCGAGGTGATTGAATCAGTTTTGTTTGCATTTGAGTCTCACGTCTTGTATTCCAGAGAACTCTAGTTGTTTTCTTATGTCTTCGCTTCTTATTTCGTCCAGTCTAACGGGCTATGCCGGCGGTAACTTTCTGTTCCTGGTAGGGCCTCCTAAGCCGGACAGGCCGTAAGGGAGAG
>Ga0123354_10006346_pt1 | contig 17542 bp, 11 predicted proteins | sample TergutLab28metaG_2_FD_97872 | JGI IMG/M metagenome (GOLD analysis project Ga0123354, IMG submission 97872) | Labiotermes labralis P4 segment gut microbial communities from Petit-Saut dam, French Guiana - Lab288 P4 | ecosystem: Host-associated > Arthropoda: Insects > Digestive system > Gut ...
AGTGTGTAACAGCTGTCAAAGTTTCAAACTTCTCTGGCCATTATCTCCGTAACCGTTCAACTTTGGATATAGGTGTTTTGGGTTATATCGGTATACTTTAACATAAGGAACACTCTCTCGAAGCCTGGCACATTCCTCCTGGGACACCCTGTATATGGCGTAAAAGAAGAGCTTGGTGTATGTATTTTCTGCTACAGGCGTGATCTAAATGGTTTGTGGTCGGAGGCCTGCGAATGGAAGGAAACGTTAGGAGAGTGTAAGTACGTCAAAACACAACTGCCTTTGTATCTGTTTTATTAGACTGACGACATGTTTCGGTCACTGTGGGCCATCCTCAGGTTACAAAAATGTATAATGAGGAAAACTATACAGTGTAAGAAATGTATAGCTTTCCCTCATTATAAATTTTTGTGACCTGAGGATGGCCCACAGTGACCGAAACATGTTGTCACTCTAATAAAACAGATACAAAGACAGTTGTGTTTTGACGTACCCACCCACTCCTAATTTACATAAAACACGAGGGGGATGATGCATCTAAAGAAAGAAACGTTATCGGTGTATTATTTGAATAAAGTCGGGGTTTACGCCTGTTACATGGATGTGTCGCCCCTGGTAGGAGGGTGTGCATTGGATTCATCTGGCTCAGGACAGAGACCATAGCAGGGTCTTGAGAAGACAGTAACGAAGATTCATGCACCATAAATTGTGGATAGAGTTTTTGAGTATCTGACAGACTGTTAGCTTCTCAGAAAGCACTCTGCTGCCTATAGTTATTACCGACACCCAAACAAAGCTGCTACCTCTGCTGCTGACCGCAGATATATGTTGCTTCACGTCACAAACCGACAGACAGCGGAATGTCAAGAGATGCAATAAAAACAGAATTAAACAAACTGCGTGGACTTGGCTAATGACTGGACGACCGAGGGTGTGTGGTTCGATTCCGAGCTATTCCAGGCGGAGGCAGGAGGTTTTTCGTTTCTCCACAGGTTCGAGACCGGCTTTGTTGCTCTTCTTTCAGCTGCGAACACGTCATCCGATGGTAAAGTGGTCAGGGCATGAGGCTGAACACCCACCTCTATTACGTGTCCAAATTAAAGTGTGAAGCTTTCCCAGCACCCCTCCCCCCCATTACAAGTTCATATCGTGGAGCTTAATTAAACACAGAGTGAACTTCGCATTTTTTTTTTAAAAAAAAGGGTGGGGGGGGGGTTGCATTATTTGAACTACTTTTTCCTGAAGTTCTAAATTCCCCGTAATCCTCGTTGTGCGGCAACACGAAATGTGCTCTGCTCTCATTCCTGGACCCAGTGGCTTCCGAACAGGAGAGATAAGGATGTGCGATGTTGGGATATGGCACGCAATCGCCCTGCACCAGTACACCTGAATGTTATGAACATGATTAGTGAACAGATTATCGTGCAAGCCCAACAATATGATAAAAATATACACGACGACACCAGATATCAGCTAATCGCAGTCATTTCACTGACATTAATATAAGAACTTGCCCGTGTTTAGCGTACAAATTTTTTGTACTTTATCTTGTTCTTATCCGTGCACTGAGTGTATTAATTTACGGTAAAATCCGACTTCATTCACAGTGTACACTGCTACAGGTTTCAGCCCTCAAGGGACCAATCTTAGAGAATACTGATACATTTTATGAGCGGGTCAACAAAATAAGTGTTCAGATGTAAATATCAGATTAAAGATCAGCGTGTATGTATGCGTTACACAGCAGTTGACGTTGAACCAAATTAGAAGTAAACTGGATCAAATCCTAGGTACCTCCTCCACACTGCAGCACTGACCTACAGAACAAATGCTGCGTCGGAAATATCCTGAGGTCCCAGACGACCTTTTCGCATTTCTCACCCATTCTCAGGTTGTAATCATAAGGGTAATGATAAAGTTCACCCTAGAAGCGGCCAAGAAAGCCCAGAGAGGGAGTAGACTTATAGCTCTACTATTCCTTCAACCTCGGCCCTACATAAAGGTGGGTGGTCAGCGCCACGCCCCGGCTGCTTCACTCCCCGGAAAGACCCGGTACCCATTGTATAAGAGGCTGGGTGGGCCCCAGGGCCGGTCTGGATGCGCGCGGAAACCCTCGCACCCATCGGAATTCGTTCCCCGGAGAGCCCAGCCAGTAGCGAGTCGGTATACCGACTGAGCTATTGCGGCCCACCAGTTTGTAATCATTCAACGACTAATATTTTATTAATATGCAAGTAAATTTTAAGAGGGTTCTGACTATGGTTCATTAGGCTTGGAATTAACAGGATTACAAATTTTGTCCGTTGTCGCGTATTCAAGAAAGAACATAACTTTTCGGTAACTGACACTCTTTCCGTCCCCCAGTACAACAGTTGGAAGGCACGTATCCAGGTCGATCATGCTATTCTGAGTCGTTACGAACAGGTGCAACCTCTTATGCGAGTAACAAATTATTCAGTACCTCATCAATTTGACGTGTTCTCTGTTCTCATTACAACCCACGCCTCCACACTGCGAATGGAAACATCGCCAAGTGGCTAACATGCAGAAAGTGAATTTTGTATGTTGCAAACCAAAGTTAACGGCGTAGGAATATAAATGTTTCACTTCATATGTGTAACTGGATTCAGTTCTTTAGTGCCAGCAAACAGCACACTCAGCAGTGATAATTGTGAGGGCGGACACCGTGTAACATTTGTAAGTGCACATTAATATATATATATATATATATGAGATGTGCTAACCGTTTCCGGAATTCGGAACAAAAAAGAGTTTTCGCTATCAGGGTCCTGTCAATTCTCCTCCTGGTTTCCTCTCTTACTGGACATGATCTTATATTGGTAACGTATTTTTCTCTCCCATTCCGCCATTATTCTTTCTACTTTTTTTATTGGGGGAGGGGAAGTATTGGCGACTGTCACGGATAGAATGAGTCTCCCTCTTTTCTAGCCCCTGTGCTATCAGTTTCAATAGTTTTTGTGTCCAGTGGCGTATCATTAGTGAAGAGTTCCATCTGAATTACCTCCAATCACCATTACGTAACCAAGTCTTCTGATTTCGAAATGTATTGTATTAATGTTTTGAAAGTAACTTTTATGTTCCTGTGAGTGGCTTTCTTTAACATTCGTATCTACAAAAGTTTGCAGGGTTCGTAGCATTCCGGCCGCTTTATTGCCGGGGAATGTGCTGCCGGGATCCATTGGACTGGATCCCACTTGAGTCGCGGTGGGGAAGAAAAAGTAACACTCCTCCCGGTAGAAACCTGACCCGCAGACTATCCATTACTACAATCACTAGCCTAGTCACTATACTCACTGAGCTGCTCGACGCACATAACAGTATTTAGCAACGTATCGGGCAGGGTCGTCGGCTGCAAACTTTGCTACTCGGAGTCCTAGAGAACACGATATAGCTGTACCATTAATCAATAAACCGATATATAAACGGTTCTATTGTAAGGAGGCAACTGAAAACTTAAAAGAGACGGGAAATTGATCACTGACGTCATTTATCATATAGTCTTTAATATTTTATATGGATCGCAATATTTTATGCTGGTCATGGACAGCGATTTATACCATTTGTAAAATTCCTTAAATCTTCTCTATTCCTTCAATGATTTTACCCTCTGAACTGTTCGAAGTCTGAATCAATTTCTGAAATCATCAATCTTTTTTAGACAACTGACAGGAATAGCTGGGCCATGAATGGGTCCTTCGGCAGAGCAACACAGTCACAAAACAAGCGATATGACTCCATTCCGAGTGAGATTAGAACGTACGGAAATTGGTTTAAAGTCATCGAGCCATTCGGCGTTGAAAACAAGTTATCCTACATGTACGAACACAGTATTATGATCACGTGTTTAGATTTACTGTGCAGTGAACGCTTTAAAGTCATTAACACATTACACTGCAATGTCAAAGTTAGACATGAGTATTAATAATATACAGCTTGTTACTGAATGTAACACCACGTTTGGCATTTGTGAATCTTCTTCATACATCGTATTTAATTTTTCGTATGATTCTTACAATACACAGCGATTTTTCCCTATGGGACACTAGCCGGTTGGTTTGTATGATGTAGACACATTGTGTTTAGTGTGAAGTAGAAAGTAATCTCTAAGTATAATTCATATGAATTACAGGTTTCAAATAATTTCAAACATGAACGATACCCTGCCCCATCCACCAACTTGCAGCTTCATTAACTAGCGCAAGATGCTGCACGCAACCACGCACAGTCCTCACGCACCTCCAAGGAAAGCAGCTCCTAATCAGTAGTCAATAACTCTCCGCTCAGCTGTTTTTTGTTCATGATCGTGTTCACATAAGCCTCAATTGGGCCCTTCACTGAGTGGAATAAAGACTCACGCCTTATTTCTAACTGAAGAAAGAGTCAACATGTTTTTCCGAAACCTCAATACTCTCCTACCGCACAACACTAATAACCCTTTCAAATCACCTTTTCAGGTCATTTTTCAGTCATTCTATTCGATGCTACACTGTGTATGCTCGGGATCCAAACAGCGTCGCAAAACAAAACACAAATAAGTAAATAAATAAATAAATGCATACGTAGTACATACATACGTACGCACATAATACGTATGTACATACATACATACATACATAATACATATGTACATACATACACACATACATACATACATACATAAAAACATACATACATACATACATACATACATACCTACCTACATACATGTACACTCCCACGCCAAACGCCACAATGTACCACTTCATCGCAAATGAAACCTCAAATCTCAAAACATAATTATAATGTATCACACATACCCTCATTAACGTTATGAACTTTATCCGTCGTCTTACATATTAAAAGCAATAGAACTAATAATGGCTAAAGTTTCGGGTACACGATCGACCTCCACCTTCACGACTGCTCCTAAGACATTATGTTAGTTCAGAATTACTTACATCCTTCTTTAACACAAATCGGAGTGACATAAGCAAAACATTACTCTCCGAAGACAGTTTAAAAACTTCTTTAAAGCAAATCTCGCAAAACATTTGATTAGTTATTTTCCGCGCGGGTCACTGTAAATTCCTTTTTTCACTAGACTATTGTGCTTGCGATGATCGTGTGTAGACCTTGCAGGTGTCGGCATCGAACTGCCTTCTGAAGTCAGGAAGAGGAGTTGCTGTGTTTTCAGACCAGTCCGTGGTTTGTAGGAACTACACTTACAATCCACCGACAAGGAGATGATCCCTGTTAGAAATGCGATAGACGCGCATGCGCAGGATTTCGTGGCGAATGTTAGTCGACACTACATATCCTGAAAGCATCTGTACAGCGCAACGCTCCCTGCACGCTACTCGAAATGCTGGGTGTTTTCAGTCTGTATTTTAGTAGCAAAGCTGCCTGTCTTTCCATCTGCAGCAGTCCTCTTAGACTCCTCTACAGTTAACATACCCCCACGCCAGACACACCCATTCCGTCGAGATCACCTCCTTTCTGCGTACAGTACAGCACTGTTTTTATCATTGCCTTTTGAACAGAATATTCCCGAATGCCCATGTCTCTTGCACCGAAGAAGCCGCACAGTTGCAGTTCCTTCATCTTGCTGTACAAAGAATGTTGTATATTCCAAACAGACCATGCAAAGGTGACCGTCTCTTTTGTTAGAGCCTGCAGTACTTTGAGTCATTTGGATGGGTGTGTCATTGGTCGTTATAGACCTAACATAAACTGCAATTTCACCACAGAAGTACCAGATGAGTGTGTTAGATAAACTGTTTACGTTACCACTGTCTTGTATAATTCCGTTAATGGACAGTATGCATACGTATTCCTTACATCAGATGAAAGTTTTATTTAAAGTTTCACAGTGAGACCCGTTGTTTTACAGAATACCTCAGTATTCTGTACTGTCAGTTGAATTCTGTAACAACAGTCTTTAAAAAAAATAAGTATACGCTTATTCACCCAAGGCAAAGCATAAAACACAGAGAAATAATTGTTTAATAACTCGACATTTATTTAAATGGAATTAATAACAATTTATTCCTTAAGACAGTTTTAAATAAAGCGTTTTAGGAAATCACACAATTTCGATTAATAGTTCTACTGTTATGTTAGATCAATTCTACAAATTTTTCTGATTATCGGTTTCTAAATGAAACTTGTAGTTAATAGAGGGGTCTATGCAGGCTTTCTCAGAAGCAACGAAATGAACGCCCCATGGCAATATCAACAACTGCTTAACGTACTCATATAGTTAATCGGCTTGTTGAGGTCAGATTTTTTAATCCGTCACTGCATGAAATTTCCGTCATCAGCAGCTTGGTCTAAGCTACCTCACGAGTAGTATCAGAACATTCATTCTATAATGCGCAGCAATAATGATGGCCTGCCAGTAACCCATTTCGCTTTTGCCCCCTCTGTTCTGCCCGCTAAGTCCCTTGCTACATAGGAACTGGCAGCAAATCTCCAGTCCTTTCGGTGTCAATAATGCTGAGAGAGCCGCACTTGCACGTCAAAACACTATCTACTTTATGTTCTCGTAACCGCTTAGAACCATGTGAAAATTATTTCGCTGGAGAACTGCGATCAGGCTTCACGTTAGCACGTCATATAATGTTAAAGCCGAGATATCATAATGGAGCTAGTGAGTAGAATATGGGTTATAAACCGAGGAACCTTATTCCGATCCCGGCAGAGGCAGAAGATTGTCTTCTCCAAAGAGTCAAGATTAAACCTGGGGCCCACCCAACCTCCTGTTCAATGGATACTAGGTTTATTACCCGGGGATAATAGGCCGTGGAGTGATAGTGACCACTCATAGACACTGAGTGCAGAAGTTTAGAAAGCGTGGAGTTTACCTTCATTCCCCAATTCAAGGGTCGCACAGGGACAATCACACTTTGTGCCACACATACTGCAAACTTACAAATGACAGTAGGACTGTAATCCCACTCAAATTTCCTACTTTTGGCTTAATGTGTTTGGTGCTTTATTAATCTCGACATTTCAATGTAATGGCCAGATCTGCCTCCACCACTTTGTGAAGAATCATTTCGCTTCTAACTATACTGAGAATAACACTTTAAAGCACTGTGTACTAACTGATTTAATATTTTGCCACACGGTGTAATTTGCCACACGTTGTATTTATGTGTTATATTGAATTCTCAAGATAAACAGCGATTTTCACTACACAGCTGTGTGACTGTCAATGTAATGCAGAAGCAATGTCTTCATTATAAGATGCAAACTTAATTTACATATACTATACATAGAGTTTTTATGACTCAAGTTGTTCTGAGAACCATATAAATGTGGTATCATTGTAAAACGTTTGTACGTAAATTACTAGAGCTTTTCCCTTATACAAGACACTTAATGCACAAGTAATCATACCCAAGTCGTTACGTCCTTTCACACGCAATTCTGTATCGGCACTTGTAACGAGAAGCGATGGAGGTATTGCAGTAGTTAACTGGAAATTCCAGAACATGAAATTCATTTAATCACGTCAGCAAAGTGTCAACCCACAGTCGGTACGTTTCTGACTATCCACATACCGTACAAGACAAGTAATATCTACACATCCGTTCGTGTTAATGTCCTTTAAAAAGTCGTTTTACTTTCCCCTCGTACACAAAATATTTCAAGACTCGTGTTTGTACGGTAACTGAATATGACCTAAGATAACTGTGAATAGCTGAATATGAACGGGGATAGACTGTAGCATGCATATTATTAACAGATGTGGTCGTTAAGACGAAAGGGAAGAGGTGGGTCAGGAGACCCACACATATCCTATGTCGAAGATTATTATCCAAATTCCATTTTAAAAGAAAGAGTGTAGTAAACTGTTGACTGGGTTTATCTCTCTCGAGAATAGAATCAAGTGGAAACACGTTAATGTAGTCTCGAGTTACACAAACACTGATGAAGTTATTCTCTGTCCGAGCCTGTTCCAGAAAAGTGGTTGATTAGCTGGTTATTTAGTCATTAGACAGTCATTTGGTTGCTTGGTTAGTTAGCCAGTCAGTCAGTAAATAATTAAGTAAATATGTTAGTCTGTGTGTCAGTTGAGTGCTTAATCAGTTACTTGGTTGGTTGGTGGTTGGTTGGTCGGTCGATTAGTTAGTTGGTTGGTTGGTTAGTTGCGAACTGTTAAACTCAAGGGCCATAAGAAGAAACAACATTTGTAGCAGACGGCCTGAATTGTATCACCACCTTGCCGTGGTGGAGGGACTTGCGAGTTCCAGCACCCCCGACGGCTAAACCAGCAGTAGCATTGTTACCAGTAGGGTTTCCCAAGGCGGACAGATCGACAGGGTAGGAACCGCATGAAGAGAGAGAGATATGCCTGGGAGAACGGGCCTCCGATACAAAATCCTCTGATGCCGGCTGTAGCAACATTACTAGCGCATTTAAACAAAGAGCAAATGATGCTCGAGGTAATTCACGACCGTACAGTAACGAGCTTGACCACAGTGGTCTGAACGGTTGCTGCACTGCGATGTGCGAAAGAAATGAAAAAAAAATACCACAGTATTCTCTTGGATATTTTATTTCCAAAAACACAGAAAAATGCGAGACGCTTACTCTGGAGGCATTAGGATATGAAGAATATAAAGATATGTAATAAGATAGTTGAAGAATAAAAGACCAACTTGTTGTCACTTGCTATTTTATTTAACTTCTTATGTGCTCAACATGTTTCGGACATATAATACATCCACCATCAGGAGCTTGCGACTATTCTGTTGAATTACCGCATTTCACTTCTTATGTGCTCAACATGTTTCGGACATATAATATATCCATCATCAGGAGCTTGCGACTATTCTGTTGAATTACCGCATTGGTATCCGTGTTGCAGGCTGAAGCACAAGTTGTGCTTCAGCCTGCAACACGGATACCACTCCAACCCAACAACACCGAATCTCCAACACACATCGAACCAAGAACAATACGACCAATATGGTAATTCAAGAGAATAGTCGCAAGCTCCTGATGATGGATATATTAATGTCCGAAACATGTTGAGCACATAAGAAGTTAAATAAAATAGCAAGTGACATCAAGTTGGTCTCTTATTCTTCAGCTATCACAATGATGCACGGTCCAATAAACATAAGATATCTAATAAGACTTTGAGAAGAGCGGCAAAGTTCAAATATTTGCGAACGACCCTAAAAAATCGAAGTTGCATTCATGAAGAAATTAACAGCAGACTGAACTCTGGGAATGCCTGCTACCTTTCGGTCCAGAATCTCTGCTGTACAAAAATATAAAAATCAAAATATGCAGAACTCTAATCTTGCATGTTGTATTGTGCAGGTGTGAAACTTGAAGGCAGAAGGCTTTTGAAAATATGAGGGAAAAGGTGACAGGGGACTGGTGGAGACTGTATAATGGGGAGCTTTATGGTCACCGTCTGTTATTCGGGTGATTAAATCAAGAAGGACGAGACGCGCGGGACATGCGGCGCCACGCGAATGGCGTAGAATAAAGTTTCTTAAAACGTTTGGTGAGGAAACCTGAAGGCAGACGATCGCGTGGAAGTTGGACAATTAAATGGGAGGACAATATTAGAGTGGATCTTAGGAAAACTGCTTGGGAGGGTGCAAACTGAATTGGTCTGGCTAAGGATAGGGACAAGGAGCTTCTATTTGTGGGCATGGTAATGGAATTTTGGATTCCATACAACGCGGGGAGTTTCTTTACTAGTTGAGGTAGAAAGGAACTTCTGAAGTAGGACCCTATTTCTTGTAGTTAGATAATTAATTAGTCAGTCGGTCTGTCAGTTAATTAGTTAGAAAATCACGGACTGAAATTGCTTCATCACATTTGTTTGAAATGAAGTGAGTGCAGGACATTATCTACAGAAAACTAAAGCCTAAGTAACTGTGTGAATAAATATGAAAAATGGTAGATACTGGAATTTTGGGAAGACGATAAACTATGCATTTTAAAAATAATTATAGCATCAACACAGGGAAAAAATGAAAACCCAAGTCCTGCTATTGTGAACCCTACATACTTGCTTGGTTCTCTTTACCTGGCCAAATGATTTTCCTCATGCACTCGCAAATGATCTTCGCGTCTCCACTGTTGCAGATTTAACAAATAAGTTCGGATTCCCTAAACAAGCGGGCCGGGTAGCTCAGTCGGTACAGCGACTGAGCTACGGGCTGGACGGTCCGGGGATCGAATCCCGGTGGGGGGCGAGATTTTCCGCACCTGTCCAGACCGGCCCTGGAGCCCACCCAGCCTCCTGCAAAATGGGTACCGAGTCTTTCCCGGGGGGATAGAGCGGCCGGGGCGTGACACTGACCCCTCACCCCCTTCTAGTGCTGTGGTCAAGAAAGAGTAGAGCTATACCTCTACTCCCTCTATGGGCCGTACAGCCTGTACAGAGCCTCAATGCCTGTAAAAAGGTGCAATTTACCTTTTTTTAACCCTAAACAAGCGATCGGCTTTATCACTTTACCAATAAGTGCAACAGAAGAGGAAGTTTCATCCGTTTAACAAATCTCAGTAGCTTCCAAATATTTGTATTTCGGAGTAATTTAATATTCTAGCCTAAGATCTAACGTACATCAGTCATTATGACAAATCCCTGCAAGCTTTCAAGAGAAAAGTTCATCCGAATTCTACATAACAATTCCTCACATTCATCGACGGTTACTTAAAGTCATGAATTGTCTTTTCATCTTTCAATTAATCCCATAATCCTTCCGTTTAAAAAAATTATGGAAGGAAATCACTAGCCTAAATAGAGGAACGTATGTAGATAGTAAACGACATACTAAGGAGCACGTGTCCTGCTGTGGTCTTACTACCAAACCCATATCAAAATTGATATACATCTTACTACTGATTCAGTGCAGTAAATAACACTGCGCTGTTGTTCAGATATACAAACGGTCCGTGTAACAGGTGTATGCGTGGTCGTCCTCTCATATGACGACCCTTACTGCATGTATAAACAATCTGAAATGTGCCCCGGCTGTAAAAACTAGGCATTTGTAAGCTGGAACAGCAGAAAGATACATGGATATGGTGTCCGCAATGTTCCCCTACGCTACGTCTAACGCATATAAAGATACCACGTTGCAGTAATAAACTATTACATCCGCTGCTAGCTAAATAGCTGCGTGAAATATGATCGGTTTGTTATCTGAGCCCCTGAACGTTGTAAAATGAAATATATTTACTGCTTAGATGTGGTAACGAAATCGACAAACGCATACAAACGTTTAAGAGTGGTACAGGAAGGAACCAGCAATTAAAATTGATAGGAAATATGACCCAGAGCTTTTGTTGCGCAATATAAGTGCGGAAGGTGTGTGGCCTGTTTTATTGAGCCTCTTAACATGTAAGAGGTGAAGCAATGCCTGTACCGGCCATAAGGATTTCAAGACAGTCGGCAGGTGAAGGTGGTAAGGTTGTCAGCTCTACTGTACTTATTTCTGTTGGAGGCTGATTCGACCCAAGAGCCATAGTGCGACCGGATGAAAAATTTCAATGACATCATCGGGATTTTTTTTTTAAATGTAATGTGCGTTTATTCAAAGAATCTTTTATAATTCTGTGGTGTCCATAGTAATCTCATACATGTCCAGTCTGTTGGTTTTTTTAAAGACATAAGGCATGTTATACGTCTGTGCAATATCACCAGGAAGGCATAGCTCACGGTTGTCCATCCGCTTGGGTTTGCAAAGTATAGGGCTTCATGTGCGTCCGTCTATGTATCATCATTGGGGTGGATGGCACTCATGTCCACTCCTTGGTTCGCAACAGAGAATTGAACCTGCGACCTTCCGGCTTGTAGCGCAGTGCCACAACACAACTGCGCCACTGCGTATTTCCTCTTAACGTGTGCGCATACCAAACAACATTAAAAAAATCAGCTTTTCTCCAATGAACTGACACTGCAAAATGCTCTGTAAGAAAACATTACGTAGTTTTTTTGAATCATAAAAAAGACAAATATGCTGAATTACATCAACATTCGCAAAGACTTTTCCGTTGTCACCAATGTTCAAAACAAAACACTACGGTATGGAAGTTACCTGCTTCCGTCCTCAGGTGAAACCATATAATCCAAAGAAACAATTGGTTAGTTGGTTTCGCCTGAGGGTGGAAAGAGATAGATTCCGAACCGCAGTGTTTCTTTTGAATACTGGGACAATGGAAAAAGACCTTGTGAATGCTGGAAGTATTACTAAAAAAAAAACCATTGTCAAAAATTTGTACGTCACAATTAAACAAGTATACTGTTTCGGCACAATGCGAGGTTTCTGATTGGTATAGATGGTGCTATATAGACACCACTACTATTCTGAGGCTTAATTAGGTTGAGTTCAGTTTTATGACACAGGGAAGGAGACAAAACCCTAGATACATGTATTGGGATAATATTAAAATGAAATGTGAAAAAAGAGTATGAGCTCAATTCACGTCTCTAGTTCAGGACAAAAACCTGTATGAACATCCAGTTACCGTAGAAGTCGGAGAGTTTGTCGAGTGGCTACGCAAGAAAAACTCTTTTTCATTATGTCATTATACCTGTTGCATCAATGATTATCTGGCTGGGCGTTTTATCCGATACTGATAAAATGTGGCGGACGGAAGGAGCCTTTGAGTGTAATTGGAAATAAATGCACTTTAGCTCCCCACACGAAACCCATTACTGGAATTCGTGGTTCTGGTCGTAGTAGTATGAATAGTAATGTAGTCTGGGAAGCGACGTCCTATAGGCCCAGTGTGATAAGCCTACAGACGTTTCAGAGAAACCTGATATCATCGTTAAAACATTTCCATGGATGAGAGCTTTTCTTCAAAAGTTAAGAGGTCCTCAGTCAAGGAATTCCCCTATGATTTACGGAAACCAAAGGTTCATTACCGCTTTCACAACAGCCGGCCACTGATCTCTATCCCTAGCCAGAAGAATACATTTCAGATCCTCCAGTCCCATGTCCAAAAAGTCCTGTTCCTCCTCCGTCATCATTCCTAACGATGATATTAACAATGTCATCTCTGATGAAAAGGGAAACGGGTGAAACTGAAATATCGGAAAATGTCTACCAGACTGAACTTTAATGAAGGCAGAAAGAGGGAAATACTTCAAATTTTGTAGCAGGATGTTACAAAGTCTATCCTAGAGGCGTTAGAATAGGAGATAAATGGTCAAGACAGACGCGACATTTAATCCCGCAGAACTACAGATATTTGGCAGAGTGTGTCCCACTTCAGGATTTTCCAGACGATTTCGAGGGTTCTTCGAAATGAAATGAAATGAAATAGTCCAGTAAATTGAATCTATTCACCTCCGAGGTCTCTTATTGATTCTAATATTGCTGCCCATATGGCGTCACACGTCCTTTAACGTAAAGTTCTTATCCTGCTGAACGCCGTGACAGATAAAAATGTTCGCGGTTATAAGCTTACAGTAAACACTCAGCCGAATATTCGTATGTCGTGCATAACGATCTGGTGCTCGAATCCTGGCAGGGGCAAGAGAGTTTTCTTTTCTCCAAATTGTCAAGACCAGCTATGGGGCCCGTCCAGCCTCCTGTTCCATGGGGTACCAGGGTTCATCCGCGGGGGCAAAGTGGCCGGGACGTGAAGCTGACCACTGATCTCCATCTGATGCCTATGTTAAGAATGATGTAAGCTATACTTTGCTCCCGCTGTATGTCTACGTGGTGTCGACAAGGACAACTATACCTTTTGCCATCAATCATGAGTAGCAGCATATAGGCCTACCAAAGAAGGGGACAGAATTAAATTTACCTGCCCGGACTTGTCAGTGGTTTGCTTCTTCTGCAATTTTAATGAGGTGTGTTTAGAGGCTAGCTTATAAACGAACATTTTGAAAACCTGTAAGAATACATATTATGGATTAATTTGAATATTACGGTTTTCGTGGACGTGATGCCGTATATTCTGGTACACTCAGCCTTGTTTTACGCCCTAGTACCGTTGTTGAAACGGTGTGATTATTAAAAAAGACGTAAAACACAATGGCACTTCCATTAGAAATAAGGGATTAGCGTAATAGCATTCAGCCAGCCAAAGGGCGTTAGACCGAAAATTAGAGCACAAATTAAGAAATGAAGTAAACTGGCAAAGGACTTGAAAGCAGAAAGGCGTAAAACAAATGGATGTAAAACATGTGCTGTGAGTATATACAAATGACGTTTCGGGAACACCCTAAGTCCCAATCTTCACAGTTTGAAGTGAAGGCTGAGGCGTAGTTACCCCGAAATGTCTGTACGTGCATACCAGAATACACGTCGTCAGTTATCTGATATGGTACGTCATCAGTCACCAACGCAACAATCTCCATACTGACTCTGTTCAAAATACTTTAGGGATTTTTACAGAATTCAATCACAGTCATAACAAATGATCAGCTGTAAAAATATTGATAACGATATATTGTGTATTACCTCCCGCGTTTAATCCCCTCCGGAAAAAACCAAACACGCAGAACATTCCCGTGTGTTTTCTCAGAACCTCAGTTGAAAGCAGTGCCCAACTGCTGTTCCAACATATCTCTGACTGCGGTATGCCGTGTGTGAAGTAGCAGACACTACAGGCAAGCCAGGACAGAAATTAAAAGGCAAGGTACTCTTGTGTTTAATAAGTACGTGCAACAGATTTGCGGTGTATTTTCACGTATTGTTTGCGTCGGAACTAGACAGAGATGATGAACATACTACTAGCTGGACGGCCAAGTAATCGGGGTTCGATTCTCAACAAGGGTTTAACGTTTTACTCTTCTTTATAGCGTCTAGGCCGGCTCTAGGTCCACCCAGCCTCCAATACGACGAGTATTGAGTGGCATTTTTTGGTGTTACTGCGGCCAGGGTAAGAAGATAACCACTCATTTCCATCAATTTCCGAGGTTAGAAATGCACTCAGCCGTAGTTTCTGTCTACTGCATTCCTTTCATGGAGTGATGCATAACTACACACAGAACTGTCTGAGGTACCCATTTACCCTTTATTCATGTCAAATTGTAAAGGGTCTGTTCTCAGTTTTAACAATTTTTAGGAATTTTTGTAAAACTGTGGAAAGCTTCGTCATGTCTGTCTCTCCGTTCATCCGTCTGTCCGTCCATGTGGAACAATTCGGCTCCCACTGTATAGATTTTCGTGAAATTTGAATATTTTTCTAAAATCTGTAGAGAAAATTAAAGTTTTATTACGATCTGAAAAACATAATGTGTACTTTACGTGAAGACCTAGGTACTGTGATAACATCTCTCGTAATTAGTCTTGGAATGAGAAATATTCCAGGAAAAAGTTGTAGAGAAAATCAAAACACGCATTTTAATTTCAAAATTTTTTTTCCTGAATATCTCGCCGCTTGTGCGATATTGTTGGAAAATATGATAGAGTCAGACAGACCACAGATGACAACATAATTAGACGCATGCGCCTTTCATGCTGGGTAATTAAAGCTACAGACAAACACACAGAATATATAATACTTATTGCTCTTTCACGGCAACTTTGGTTACGCGAACGCGCTACGGTGTTACATTATACGTATACAGTCTGTCTTGCTAATGTCAAATTTTGCTGAAAACGATTTTTTTTTAAAGTCGTGTTTCACTTTACATCTACGAGTAAATAAAATTTGAGGCCCATAATCATACGGAGGAATTATTATCGCTCCTTCTTACCCCCAGTAGAACTGTCATTTTCTTTTAATGATGACAGGTAATTATAAACGTGGCTGTCTGATGGCTCTAAATGGAGTGACGTTCATATTAACTTACTCCATGCAGCAGAGCGCTGTACTTCCTAAGTAACCAAAAATCTCTCGGCTACTCGAAGGAAATCCCCACATTTCATGAAACTAGCGTCAGTAATTGTTTAAATTCAGTCGTCGTGCCTGAACAGAGTAGGGATGGCTTAGAATGTCAATATTTGTTCTCGCTAGTAACATCAGAAACATTGCAAGAAGAAGCTTTCAGTGGCGTGCGGCAACTAACAACATAGAGTAATAAATATCGGTATGTTGTGTATGGGTGTGAAACTTGGTCGGTGACATTGGGGGAGGAAAGGAAGCTGAAGGTGTTTGAGAACATGGTGTTGAGGAGAATATTTGGACCTAGGAGGGACGAGGTAACGGGGGAATGGAGAAAATTGCATAACGAGGAGCTAAATGATTTATACTCCTCACCCAATATTGTGCGGGTGATAAAATCGAGAAGAATGAGATGGGCTGGGCATGTGGCGCGTATGGGTGAGGAGAGGTGGGTGTATAGGGTCTTGGTTGGGAAGCCGGAAGGAAAGAGACCACTGGGGAGGCCTAGGCGCAGATGGGTGGATAATATTAGGATGGATCTCCAGGAGGTGGGATGTGAGTATATGGGCTGGATTGGGCTGGCTCAGGATAGAGATAGGTGGCGGACGCTTGTGAGTGCGGTAATGAACCTTCGGGTTTCGTGAAATGCGGGGAATTTCTTGACTAGCTGCAAACCAATTAGCTTCTCAAGAAGGACTCTGCACCATGGAGTAAGTAAGTAAGTAAGTAGGTAAGTATGATTGAACATGGTAATATAAATTTTTGCCTCACGATTTATTTTTGTCAGTCCGCACAGGGGTAATTTCCGTCTTTGTAGAATTTTATTGATATAACAGCCTACACATTTTCACACTAGGATATGTACTTTGCACAGTGCTTTGGTAATTACTGACCACTTTTGACGTAACACACTCACATGCCTGTACAGGTTTATTTGAGTTTGGCAGTAAATGCCGAAATATGTAGCGGAATAAAATGCACATTCTAAAAGAACTCTACACCAGCAAGTTGTAAGAGAGGACAAACACAATGATATTGATGGTACCAAAATAAATTTATATTTTGACTACTTGAAATACAGTGATTTCTGTGTTTAACAACTGTACTAAACCTTTGGGCTTCTGCAGTTATACCGGAATATTATTTTACGTGACAACTCATATCGCACCTCACTCCGATCCTTCGCGTAAAGCCAGGCAGCTGGTCGCCATTCCACCCTTCCTTGAGTCGGTATTCAACAGTTGAACAGTTAGGATGCACAAGTCACGCGCGTCTGTATCTTCACTGTGAACATTTGTACAGAGTCACATATATCCATAGGTGGGATGCTATGAATATACCATGTACGTAATTACACTACATGTTTACACTATTCAAACATACGTCAGTTATTCCAACCGTGTTCATATGTGGTATGTGTTGTTGCATCACAGACGGCACAGAACAGTATTGTGATGAATCATCAATCGAGTAAAAATTCTCGTTAGGTTACTGTAAAATGGCGAGACATTCGCTGCGGGGAGGCAGGTAAATCACAAAATTTGAGGTGGAAATATGAAAGACGGTGACAATACCGGCCATTTCATATGAATATGCATACATTGGTGTATATATAGATAGACAGATAGATAGATAGATAGATAGATAGATAGATAGATAGATAGATAGATAGATAGATAGATAGATAGATAGATAGATAGATAGATAGATGGATGGA
>Ga0123354_10006348_pt1 | contig 17542 bp, 5 predicted proteins | sample TergutLab28metaG_2_FD_97872 | JGI IMG/M metagenome (GOLD analysis project Ga0123354, IMG submission 97872) | Labiotermes labralis P4 segment gut microbial communities from Petit-Saut dam, French Guiana - Lab288 P4 | ecosystem: Host-associated > Arthropoda: Insects > Digestive system > Gut ...
TACCCACCCTGTAAAATAGGTAAATTGCCCAAAGCAAAAAGGGGGTACTTGTCTTTTTTTTGTTTCCCGGTCGGCCTATAGGTATTTTTTTTGCAAAACTTATAACCTTACCACCATCCCCCCCCCCCCCCCCCCCCCCCAAAAAACCAAAGATTTGATCATAATGAGAAAAGCCTGAACACTGAAAAGCATTTGTCTATCCATGCTACCATAAACAATTATGTTTAAGGTGTTTAAAACCTTCGAGAAACCACCAACCATCAGTATTGTCTCAGGAATTACCGGAGTTTAATTTTAATATCAGCCACTCACAAAACCTGTATGTTATTTTACCATGAACATCTGGCACATCTTTTAATATTAATGATAATCACAAAGTAAAGAACTGGAGTGACTTCCAAAAAAGCAGCCCTATTTACTGCATAACTAGTCACCGAAACATTCTGTTGAAATTTTAGTTATAAAATAAAAACCTTATTGCTTGAACAGTACTTTTGGTGGTTGGAACTATATGTGTTATGTAGATTTGCTGGAGATCAAGTTCTTTCCCTTATAGGGTACATTTTCAAAATTTCCATACCAATGTACGGGATTCTCAAATTATAAAACTGCAAACATGCTTGTAAAAGTGAGCTGGCGTAGATTAGTTTATCACTTACGCTGGGCTTATGCAGCATCGTATACACAATGAAAACCCTGTACACTGCATTGTAACTGAACTGATATATAATAAATATTTTATCAGTTCAAAAGCAAATGTCATCAGTATGTTCTTCATACCTCCTTCTGAATTTTCTGCCTGTCTGACATGTATACTGCTCCGCAATCGTGTTTTTACCATAAACTAAGTGAACTACATATTAATTGAAAATCACTGAAGTTATTATAAGTTCTTAATTGTGTGTTCAGTGGCAACATTAAGTGACAAGTATGATGATGTTATATCAAAATTCATGAGTGTGTGGACATAGAGTATTGCATACTTAATCTCAAAGCCTGAGGGGAAGTTACTACCTGAGAGACAGCTGCATAGACAGAGGCTTATGGTTAACCTATCCCTGCACAGGCCCATAGGACTCCAGGATGTTTAGGCTCCCAGGATTTCTAGATAATCAGCACATGAAAGTGGCAAGGTTGTCAGCCCTATGCACTGGCTGCCTTCACCTCCCCTCTGGGAAATATTCCTGGGACTAATTTATCCTGGGGTCACAGTGCAGCCAGAAGGATTAAGTCAATGAAAAGTCTCAAATGATCTAATCAGGAATAAAACTTGCAACTTTCCGGCTTGTAGCACAATGCCTCAACACCAAATGCACCACCACATATCCCAGGACACCTATGAAAACCTCAAATTTTATACTGTCTATATTGTGATATATTATAAAGTCATAATTTTCGGATTTATTACTAGTAAACTCCCTCAGTCATCCTGTAAATTTTCCAGAAGCCAAAATGCTTGTCTAATTCTCATCACTAAAATAGGCCTTCAAAAAATACATAAAAATAAATTTTATAATGAGTATGTTTGAAGTTTCAGCATGCACAATGAAAATCTTAAAATTATTATCTTAGTGAGCTGCAAGATTTTTAGACTTTATCTGCTTTCCAGTAACTATGCATACCTCTTATTTGTAATCATACAAGTCTCTTCTTGCACCCAGACCATAAAAATTATTGGCATTTTAAGCTGGGGACGCACTTAATAAATATCCCACATTCTTTATCCTAACATACGAAATTAACCCTAGGATAAATAATGTTGAAATAATTTACAGAGCAGTTTCAAGAGTTGTCTTCGGTGGAGACTTTGAAGCTGTTAGAGCACCAAGGATAGACCTTGCAGTAGTTCCATGACTGGGGTATTGATGTGCTCTCTGTTTGCTAAGAAGCATATTGATTCGAGGCGAAGGAGACTGCAAAATTAGCTGAGCCACTGGCGGTTGGTTCTTCAGGCTTGACACACAGTTGACTACCGCATCACCTGACATAAATTTATCACCTGAATTTGTGGTCACTACGTTTGAGTGTTGCAAATTGGTGTTTACATTCTCCTTCACATTTGATGGGGATAACAGCTCTGGAGACAGTAAGCCACCATTTTTAAGATTACTTACTTTTGGCAAAAATATATTTTTTGGTGTTGTATTTGTCTCTGAAGATATAAATTTGTTTGAATTACTGGCAAGATTTTTCATAGCTGTTCTTGAGGATGATTCCATCAAGTTCTGTTGTAATACTGAATGTTTCTCCTGATGTTTTGTGATGTCTGGGCTAGGGGAATATCTAGCAGTATTGCTAACAGGTAAGTTCAGTGGCCTCTGTGCTGAAGAGTTTCCAGCATTATCTGATGTTGCAGGTAGCAGTTTATTCAAATTTGGAGTCAGTGAGGTGTGTTGAGGTGAGTTAGATGCATCCTCTTCCTCAGCACAATCTTCCAATATTGTGGAGGAGAGAACATCTGTTCTAGGTGAAGCAAATCTCCATGCTGTATTTGAACGTGGAGAATGAAGCAGTTTGGAAGCACCTGTTCGTTTTTCTGCAGGACTTCTTGGGGTGTAACTGTTATAAATTGCAAGACCATCTGAAGAAGGAGATCCTAATTTCTGCTGGCTTGTCAGTTTCAGTTGTTCTACAGCTGATAACCTTCCGCCTGAATTGCCACCTGCTCCATGCTGTAATAACAAGCGTTTGAAATCGTTTCTAGAAGTCTGTTGCCGAGGACCTAATCTATCACATGCCCAGCTTTGCCTTGAACCAGGGGATATTACCGGAGAAGGAGTTTTACATTCAAAACGACTGTAGAAATCAAAGTACTCTCCAGAATTTGGAGACCAGCTGTGACGACTTCCAGCTGATTTGTTGCCATCAAATGATCCGGTCTCTGGACCAACTTTAATGGGTGTGATGCTCCTCCCAGTGATATGGACAGGTGAATGTGTACCTCGAGGTGAAAGGTTGCACAATGAAGAGCAAGATGGTGAACCACTGCGACTGAAGCTGTCAGAATCTGTCTTTATATTGAGTCGTTTCTTTGATTTATGGATTGCAACAAAGATTTCTTCTGGTGTCATTGACATCTTGGGTGCCGAAACCAATGGTAATGAATCATTTTTGTTTTCATAAGACACTTTGAGGACTCCTGAAGTGGATGTATTCCCATTGGTTCTTGGTGTGTGCCATGTTATTTCTTTCTTTTGAGAACACTTCTCAATGGGTGAAAATGCCATACCAAAGGACATTGCTGTAGAATCATTCTGTGGGAGTAATCCGATCCTATCCTTCTTTGTTGGTGTGGATGAACAAAAGTCATTCTGAGAGTCTTTCCATAATGGAACACCAGGTTGGTAATTTGCTTTGTAAGTTTTTCCACCATTATTTTGTGCACACATCCTGTCGTTATTGGGTACCTGTGGAATGCTGGCAGGAGTGGGATATTTTGGTCTCGGCTGTGAATACACTGCACCTCTGAAAAACCCATGGTTACGGCGACTCAGATTCTGACCCTGAGGAAGAGAAATCTTACTCTGACTAGATTCATAAGCACTAACAGACGTGGAAGGAGCTCCATAATAACTTATAGCCGCTGACTGTGTCCTGTCATCATGTTGAGCATAAAAGTTGTTCCAGTTTATGTTTCTACCACCTCTAGTTGTTGCTATGGTGTTGAACCGTCTATTATGTTGGTAGTTAGCATATGGTTCCTGCTTGTTCATCGACATATTGTCATTCCCTTGGTACTGAGGTTTTCTTGCCGGTAATGTCCAGAATGTTTGTGGATCTTGCAGTGCGGGTAACCGCATACTTGCATTGCTATAATGTGAAGAAGAAAACCTAGGTGGCTGATGTGCTGGTGGTGGACTGATGTAACTTGGTGGTGTCCGATGTGGAGAATCATAGGCCAAAGATGGATCTCCTAGTGAGAGAAACACACACTTGTATCAAAAAAAATGATTGGGTCTACAATTTACATACTTTCATGATAATATATATGATATGCAAACCAGGCTGTGAGTCAATTCTAAAGGGTTTTGGTGATGATACAGGTACACCTGTACTTACAAACTTTCAGAGATACAAACACACCTGTCTATATGTCCAGTTGCGTCTTCTGCAGGAATTTATAGAATTTGCAAAGCCATTTCTCATTCCCCAAAGCCATAAGCTAACAGTATGTGGCAAGAGTACTGTACTTATAAAATATACCATAGGTGTATTGTGCATCCTTGCTTTTTTTAAACAATGTGCTTGGACTGGCAGGAATACAGTTGGACCAACAAACAAATAAACTTGCAACTAGACTCTCAAAACTAACTTGTTTGTAAATATGGGAACACCTGTACTTTACATCCAGGATCACTTGGTTTGTGGAATTTGTTCAGCAGCTAGTATTTTGAAGAGAATACAGTGTTTCAGAGACTGGATCAGTTTTTATCCTCAGGGGAAATAGTTAGTTGGGCCCAACAGAAATAGCTGTTCAGAGTCACCAGACACTGGACACAGGCTTTCCAGTAGTAGAGAATAGCTCTTTCTATCAGACTCAAAAAGTACCTCCCTACTTTATCATCAGAGGATGGAAATAGGTCCTGTTCTTAAATGCTGTGTCCTTTCAGAATTCTAGATAATTGTCAAAAGTCCAGCAACCACGTTAATCCATAAGCAAAGTTTACTGATTTTTCAGTCTATAAATAATATGTCTATTTCATAACCTACATTACATTTTTAGTCAGACAATGCTGATGACAGAAAACTGTAGTTTCATGGCCAAGAACAGCATAGTAAAATATAGTACAGTACAGGACAGATTATTTATTTAATTGCCTTGAAAAAATTCATATATAAAGAATAGGTTTTTCAAAGGGCTCCACAATAATAATTTTGATGAACTCTAATGTGCAGCATTTTTAACACAAGCATGGTTATCAATATAGTTTATTGGGCACCACTCAAAATTCCACTCTGGTCCAGTGACTCAGTTTTGACTATGCATTAATTTGTACGTAGACACCAATTTTGCCCCTTGTATGATGTGAAAACTGGTGTCAATTGCAGCAACTAGAATGTGTTAACGTTCACAACCAATACGTGATACTGAAATACAAACCTACAAAATTATGCTCACCATAAGAAATGGCCAGATACTGAAATTAAGGAGGAAAAGTTCTGTACAAGGAATGTGGCTTTCCTCAAGTACTGTATACATAAAATCTATTCAAATACAAAACAAAAATATCAGCAAATGAGAATATTTAAATGCAGGTAACAAACAACCAATGTTCATTTACAACTATGTATGCCATTTTGTTTTGCTGGCCAATTAGAAGCTAATAGACAGAGGGAACAGTAAGTCAATCAAGTCAGAGCAAAAGAACTTCTGAGATGGGTGACTGTCCACTACAGGTAACATACATTCCTACAGATGGATGACTTATCACTGCACACACACCATGGCCAATATACCACAAAATGATAACTATTACATCTACACTAAACACTACATATGCTGTGGAAACCCACCTATAACATTATATGTATCAACAGTGTCAACATCAACAAAAATTTAAAACATGTGATGTACACTAAAGCAAAACAGAAACTTACAGAAATAACTAATGATTAAATAGGACTACATTAGATCAAGTATATTACTTGACTAAACCACACCTTCAGTACATGTACTTTACAGCAGCCCACAAACACTCAAATCTTACAACAGAATGTTATAAATGGGTTCAATTCAATTGCAAGTGACTAATACTTGATAGCTGAAGGAACCATGTACCTGTCTACTGCAGTAAGATGGGCAGGTGCAGATGGAGGTTGTAGTCAGAGCTTGCTGCAAGTGCTTTGCTGAAGGTGACCAGACTGAAGGCTACATTGCCATCATGTCATCATGAATATGGAGGTGTCATGACAGGATATAAATTCCTCAGTGACTTCACAAAATATACATGAGCAGTAGCTGTGATATATTAATGCCATAAAATTTACAATTAGGAAAAGACTTTTTAAAGATGCATCTGTTCCAGCAGATAATATGTCAAAGGGCTACTATTTGTAAGTGAATAACACCATAAAATATTTTAACTGTATTATTAATAAAACAATTTTATGAAGGTACATGATCTAAAATACATGCACAGTCACTGCTTCTTGATTCTTTATATATACTGCTACATTCTAAACACATTGTGGGTTCTGTGTCCATATTAATTACTACTTTGTTTCATGGGTCTAATGTTTATTTTCTCCCATGTCTTTAAAAAAATAAGATAAAACCAATATCTTTATGGAACATTCTGACAGTGTCAAACATAACGTGTTGCAATGGCTCTTGACTTCTACTCATAGGCTGAAATTTAACTACTGCCCAATTTATACAGCAGTAGTAACCAGAGTTTCAAGCATGGTATTTTGTGAAAGGACTTAATTATATCATAGAAAAATTAACCCAAAAAACCAAACCAATGTCCTCAAATATACCTATTTGATTAGTGTACCATATTTCAATAACTAACCAACCAAATGAACTAGCTAACTACTTAACTCCATGGAGAAGGGTTCTTCTAGAGTATTTCCTTGGCTTCTCAAGAAATTCCTCATATTTTACAGAACTCAAAGATACATTACCATGTAAACAACAACCCACAAATTGTCCCTATCTACAACCAGATTAAACCAGTCCACACCCACCAATTCTAGTTCTTTAAGATAAATTTCAACATTTCCTACCCTTCCACCTGTGCCTTGGTGCTCCAAATGGTCTCTTTCCTTGAGGTTTCCCCACAAAAGCCCTGTGTGCTTTTATTCCAACATGCCACATACCCTGATTTCATTACCCAACTAATATTTGGTGGGTATACAAACAATGAGCCTCCAGTTACTGTCCCAATGACATATTAAAGTAACTTCTAACTTCCAAACAATTTCATTTCTAGAATACATAAGTGTTGAGATGTAATGGTAATTTGGTTCTTTCTCTTTCTTCAATGTTCAGCTTTCTTCTAAGAGTGTCTAGCATTATCTTATTGCTTCATATATAAGTGCAGTAACAAAGAACAGGTAATTTCAACACATACACAGTATTATTTGATCATTTTGGACCCTAAACAGAAAGTACATTAATGTAATTTTCCAATGTCTTTTTAGTGAAATGCACTGTAATAGTGTGTTTTGAACTTCTTTCATGGTAAGGACAAAGAATATTTAGTGATAAAAAAATGCAGCCTGAAATAGCCTTCATACTTTATTCAATACTTCCCGTTTTATCAGTATTATAATTCTCATGTAAATGTTTTGGAGATTGAATTTTTTTGCTGTGAGTATTCAGAGTGCCAGTTTCCATCATAACGTTCTACAAACTCCTTAAGGCATCCTATTTTCATGCCACAATTAATTTTAGTGTTACACTCTGCAAATGGATTCTAGTCAACTAAAATTTAATGTATAAAGTTGAGGGGTCAAATAATGTAATTATTGTATTTACGTATTTATGAATTGTTATTATATGCAGATGTTAACAAGTTATGTGCTCCAATATTATTATTTTTTATATTAAAATAATTTATATTATGTCACAACATCAAATATTGTACTAGACCTATTATTTAAAATTACTGTACAATTTTATATTCACTTCCAGCTTTCTTAAACAAATATGACTATTTCCATATCCATATGGATTTTGTAATCCTGTACAGATCCACGGAATGAAAATAAATGAAATGAAATGTTCCAAGCATTAACTGTGATAAAATGGAAACATAGTTTTATTATAATAATAAATAACACAGCTTACATGCTCACTTTAGATTTATATGATTTAGATCTGCAATAATTCAAGAGAATTGCCATTTAATTTGGCAAAATCAGTCCTAGTGAGACCCACAAATATGTTCCTAAGAAGGCATCACTATCTGCATGGGATTTCAACAACAAATCATCCTGACTGTGTCACCATATTTCAGTACATATCTGGACTTGGTCCGAGTTAATCAGGTTACAGAAATATATATAAAGAAACCCTGTGTTTGCTAGGAATTGTTCAATGGGCTTATAAATGACAATTCAAAATATCTGAAGTAGTTAATGGATGCCTGTGTGCATGTCATACATATGCATTTTCCTACCATATAGCCTGTAATTAAAGCCAGACATACAGGGTCACGTTGGTCATTCCTACGTGAAATGTTTTCACTAAAGTTACATGTGAATTATATTAATGGGAGACATTGTAATGAACACAAAATTCTGCTATATGAGAAGCATCATTTTTTATTAACTGCATAGCAAGTATCATATTGTACTTTTAATGAAAGTAGCTCATGCCACAGTCTGGTCACCTTTTGTTATGTGTAATTAATGTGCAAATATTTCTATTCATGTGTTACTTTAAGTGCATCAAAGGGTGCTTTTCTGGTGCAAAGTCAAGGAAGTGGAAGCAGGTTGTGTTTGTGTGCTGTTAATCATCCAGTTCTTTTTTCATGTATTCTTCTTCTTCTTCTTTTACTTCTTCTGCTTTACATAGTTTCCAGCAATCTATTCAGTCTTTACAGCATTCCCATGTTGTTGCTTGCACCTCCATTGATGAACAACCAGAAGTGAAGATTTACTGACATGTTTCTTTATTTCACACAGAAATAATGGCAATGCACTGGTATGTGTATTTCAAAACAAGAGCAGAACTCAAAACATTCCTTAAAAATTTTAGAAAACAAAAACAAAATTGTGTATAATTATTTAGCTCTACTTAGCAAACCATGCATTAAAATCAAAATGCACAACATATTTACAATATATCTCACATTCTAGAAGTGCAATATTTGTTAGATCTAAACATAACATAATGTACGTAAACATAAAAAAATAATCATATAAGACAGTTTCATCAAGTTTGTTTGTATTTGTCTACAAACAGTTATGTGAAAAGGACGTATTCCATCAGTTTGTTTACTATGTGAATTTAGTAACTTGCAAACCACACACAGTCAGACATACAGTAATACAGCTGGAGTGGGTATAAATTTCATGTATGTGGACAATGGTCTACTGCGCAATGTACTGCTTGACAATTTATATGACTAGATGGAGTATCTGTTATGGCACCTGATTAGACTTTTCACCAAAAATTGTTTTTTGAATCCTTAAAATATGCCCACAAAAAATGTCAAATTTTAACCAACAAAAGTGTAAAAAATATGACACAAACTCTACTTGCAATCATCTTACAAAGAATATTATTAAACAGGTTTCAAGAAGAAAATGTTAAAATTGTATAAAATCAGAAGGTAATATTGCGCATGTCATATAATTATAGTTATGTATCTGTATGCATAAAGCTACAAATAAATGACAGCATACAAGTAATTTTTGTAGTTCTGTTCCACTTTGTAACTGAAAAGTTTAGTCAAGATCAAGCATGTACCCTTTATGACACCCGTGCTAATACCCCCATCAACCTAGAAACAGAATGTCATTACCTCATGCACCACACCATTATGCCTGATGGAGGTTTACCACTCCTTTAAAGCACAGTAGTAACAACATATACCACTGGCTGAGACACTGAAAACTGCATTTTACCCATCCACACAGTGTGTTTATGGGTTCCGTATAATTTCCATATTAAAAAGCAAATCATTTCCCTCCACAGCAGGTCTTTGTGTTGGAGACTACATGTTCTCCATGAGGTACAAACTCTGTTTTTAAATATTTTTTACATAAAATTTGTACTTCAAAGCGTAGCACTGTCATACGCAACACATTACACAAGTCTGTTGTTATGGAAATTAATACTGCACATGCATGTGACAATCAAACAACACTGAACACTTAATTCCAAAAACACATTTCTTTAATGTGCCCTACATATTTATAAGACAGTGTGATTTTACATACCTCAACTAGCAGTGGCATATTAGTAGTATAGTCCATTAGCAGCCATTAAAAATAAATTATGATATTCTGAAAGCACATAAGATACCTTGGACAGAATCATGAAAGGAAGTATAAGATACAGGTTAGAGTGAGGTCACACATGTACAAATGAAGGAACATGGTAAATGTTTGAACACGAATACAAAACGAAATGCTTTCCATGGTACACTTAATTAGTACATCTCTTTTCATTCACAGTTCCACTTCCAATATATCTTCAAAATGTAAATGACAGAAACTTTCTCTAATTTATATAACTACATATGTGACACCTCTTTCTTCAACAGGAAATGAAATAAGGGATTTATAAAATAAAGTCATAAAACAATAATTCTCTTGAGCAACGTATTTCAGTCCTTTAAATTCACAAATGGGTAGCAATCATACATATAACAGTCTGCAGACAGCAATCGTGTACAGAATATCACTAAGATATTGTATATAGACTGTTTTTAAGACTTTGGAAACCACAACCCTTGATCCAAGGTCTGGAACATTTTAAACATATGCTGTATCATGAGAAGCTATCAGACATGGAAATGAAGGTACTCTTGATGACTGCATTATTTCAGGAAAATGAAAAAACTGATACACTTAACAAATCTGTGTAACATTTGCTGACTCAGTGAGAAATTGAATACTATGTACAATGCTTGACCCTAGTGTACCCCTTACAGCACATTAGAAACTACATCCAGTGTACCAGGATTATATTGTGATGCATTCAGAAATTACGAATACATGTTTGAGCACAATACTGTGTAGATTCCCTCATGCAGGAAGCAGATCTGTGAAAACAAACAGCTGCACACTACGTTACAATGTACCAAAAGAGAGATCCTCTTTCCTCATTTTATACAAGCACTTTCACAAAGATTCAAGTCTTCTGGGAAGTTTAGCCTTGCTGAATTACTTACATTTTCAGACTTTTCTAGGACTACTTGATCCTAAATATGAAGGAACTATTGTCACTCAATATGTCAGTTAACTATTTACTTGTCAACATGGAATAACCAACCAGGCGACTTTAATCTACCAACAACACTGTCTATCACTTATGATGATTAGAAAACATACTTTTCCCCTCACCAACACCATGGTCTTTGTAGCACAAACAGTGCTGACACAAATCATTTCCTGTACTAGCCTATAAGTTTATGTAACCCTTCAGAGATGCTGGGGTTTCAATCCCAGCTACTGCCCATGATGGGGGTTTCAAATTTATAGTACCCCTAAATGTATTCACAACCATGTGGTGCATCACAGCCTGGACTATGTGATGTACTAAGGTCTGTGCAGTGTGCTAAGGTCAGCATTGAAGGGTTAACAAAAGCAACCATTGTATGTTGTGTTCCTATACTGCACAAGATACCTACTCAAACTTCTGTAACATCCATCAACATAATCTTAACAATTTTTCTGGAAATAAATAATAGCCAGTTGTTCCAATTCATACATACCTACACTGCTGTACAAGTTTTTCATTTAAGGGAAACTCACACTCCGAGATCATTTTTCAGTTTCACATACATGAACAACAAATATTTTAGCCCACCTGAAAAGTGATGTTCACCATATTAAAAACCTTCTGCCCCATTTTCACCTTCTCTTGAGAAAGTCTGACCATCTAGCATGACTAATTCACTGACCTGTATCTGTGATATGATTCCTGCAGTCACTGTATATGGAAATCAGTCATATTTATGGATGAATGTCAGTTCAATATGACAATAAAGGCATGGGGCAGACAAAATTTAAAAAATAGGATATATATATTATCAGAGACCATTGCAGTTGTTAATGCCTGTGCTGGTACATAATGAATTATACCATATGCTGAGGAGTGGTCACAGTATCTGAAATGACCAAAGAATCAGTTTCTGAAATTAGCATCAGACTTTTGTTGGCCCAATATCCAACAAAAAATGCTTTCTCAGATGGAATAAGGGAACTGGCAGAAAATTATAGCAACCACACTGACAAGCAAGTTGATTCCAGGGAAAGAAAAAAAGAAGTCATTTCTGTATGACTACTTCATCAAAAAACTTACAAGACTGCCTTTAATTTTTTACTTGCACTAATCTATTCTGGTGACCGGTATAGCATAGTCGGCATAGTGACTTGTGACAGGCTTAATGATCCAGGAATCAAATCTTGGTAGGGAGGCAAGATTTTCTATGCCCATCAAGACCAGCCCGACACCCACACAGCCTCCTGCACAATGCGTACCAGGTCTTTTCCGGGGGTAACACAGCCAGGATGTAGTACTAACCACCCACCCCATATAACACAGAGGTTGTGAATGGTTTGGAGCTATACCTCTGTCTTCCCTCTGTGCCTACGTAGGCATGTCATGGGGTGACCTTCACCTTTACCTCACACATTCACTTACACACCACTAATAAACATATGAATTCAATGGGCAAATTAATTTGGAGTAGACTCATATCAGACCCTGTCCAACTACTGCTGCACACAAATAATACTGAAGTATATGCTAACACCACCCTTTCTGACTTCCACATCCTCTTTATGAGGTCATTTTATGTGAAACTAATACTGAAAGCATTCTCTTCTGTGCCTGTCTAACCAGTTCTATTCATTTTTTTTTTACTTCCATATCAGCTTCCCTTTGCATTTCAATGAATGACCATAAATACTTCCATCTACACTCTGAAACATGTTAGGAGAAAAACAATTATATTCTATTGCACTCAAGTCATTTCAAGACTTTTCAAGAAGCTCAACTGCCAGTATTTGAAACTTCTCTTTTGCACATCACTGTTTATCCATTAAATACACAACAGAAGTGCTATTACAGCAGAAAATATATAATAATTCTCCAACATACAAATTTTTTTTTTTACCAGCTCTTCTAATAAACTTTATTAAAATTAAAGTTAACATATGAATGTGTTCTTTTTTTTTTAAACTAATCTGAGTACACAGCTACATACACATTTCAAAAAATAACTTTTAAAAGTAATAGAAGGAAAAGAAATATAAATTATTGTATGCACAATCAATCACACCAGAAAAAGCACATACACACACACACACACACACACACACACACACACACACACAGACGATCTTTAAAATTAGTACAACTAGCGAGAGAAGAGAAGAATTTTCATCTTGTGCCTAAAGAATGCAGATCATGATTAAAAAAAAACAACTAGACCCACAAGGAATATGACAGTTTTGTACAGCTTCTGCATCATGCTAATTAACAGCAACCCAGTGAAATGTCAATAAAATTGCCACATATTATCTGTTTCATAACATAAACCCACAGTACATGACTGAAGAAGGTAGGCTTTATAAACAACTGTGAATGAGATTTTAAAAAAAAATTATTACAAAGAAACCTGGCACAGAGGGCAGCCCAGGTTCTTTGTATATGAACACACATATTTTCTTTTCATTTCACAAGTGACAAATCACACGGCAGTGAAAACTGTACATGCAACCTACAGCTAAAGTGCAATTTTCGTAACTAAACAAGCTAATGTGCATTTTGCAAACTACATCTACATAGCACTAATTCTGAAATGGCACATATTAAATCATACAAAAATCACATGACAAATGTCTACCTGGAAAGCAAAGCAACGAACATCACAGCAGCTAGACAATCTATCTTAGGGAAGCCAACACAAAGGTGGATAGAATGCTCAGTGCATTACCAGATTTCCGTGTTGTTACCTGAATTGTTGAGCACACGTGCACGTTCAGTGTCTTGGGGCACAGTAACAGGCCTAGCAGCAATGGCAGTGAGCAGGTTAGGGTCCACTTTTATCTGTGGCCCATAAAACTTCCGTCCAAGAAGATTAGGATTCACCACTGTCTTGGTCAGGGTCTCCTCGGCTTCATGCATCGCAACTCTGCTGCTGTCACCAGCATGTTTGACGTTCCAAGAATCTGACCTTCCTTTACCTATATTCCTCATAGACAGTGGGTTGTTTGTGTCACTTCCACAGCCAGTGAGTTTGTTCTCTTTCACAGAATCAAAGTCTGTATCACACTTGAAGGTCTTTATGTTTTGGGGCAAATTGTTGATATTTGCTGCAGCAATTTCAATATTGGTAATTTTTCTTGCCTGCATGAATGGAGAATTTGCCATCCGATAACTGTCACTACGTTTAACCTTTGTTGGATTGAGGCTACCCAAAGTCTCTTGTTCACTTATGCGGTTGTAGAGGGCAGGATTTTTGCGCTGCAAGTATGAGTCGATGAGTTTCGGGTTAGCGGGAAAGGGCGGGATCTTACCTTCATCATCACTGGTGGGTGAGGAAACAGAAGAAATTGTTGATTTTCCCCCTGGTGGACTCGCACACCTTTGTTGTGATGACTGCATGTGAACATACGCCCCACGGCCACTTGACATTGCTGGAGACTGTTTTGGGGACAGTGGTTGGGAAACCACAGCTAAAGGCGGAGAAGCCACCCTCATCATTGGTGTGGTTTTACTTCCTGCCTTGATTATAACCTTTCCAAGCTGCGGGGATGTTGGTGATGTTGGCGTGCCTCGTGTGGGTGACCTCTGTTGTCTTGGTGACAAGGGTCCACCTGTCTGTGATACTGGAGAGCTAAGAACATCAGATGTACCTCCTGTCATACAAGGTAAATTTCGACTGTGCACATTTGAAACTACAACTGGACGGATGTTGGATTTAGGAACTCTGTGTGGTGGAACTGGACTGGCAACTGGGGTTGCATCTGAAGGATCCTTTACATAAGGGCCTGGCTCAAAAGTTGTATGAGCTGCTTTGCTCCTTCGAAGGCTGTCAGAAGTATAAACAACTTTACCCTCTGAATCTAAGGTCACTCTTGCTCCCTGACGTTTCTTATGCTCAAGAGTACCTGAAGGTGAGAGCAGAACATTTCCACGTGGTGATGAAGCTCTTGTTGGAGATGGAAGCTCATTCAATGAGACATATTCCATCTTCTCTGGCAGAGATAATGGAGTTCTCTCAGCAGTATTTGAGCAAACATTTCCAGTTTGACCTTGACATGACATTTTGGTGCTGACATTGTTACGAATGTCAGCAATGGTAACATAGTCACCAGCATCTGCAGGAGGTGATGCAGTGGACTCCGTTGGCGAAGTGTCACTTTCTTCTCCTGCTGATGACTTTGACGCCTTTCTACTACCACCACCAGCTGAAGAGAGAACACATTTCACTTTGTCTATCATGTTATTGAAAGGCTGAAGAGATGACCTGAGTGTAGCTGATGACTTTTGTTGCTGAGTTTTTGATTTAGTATAACTGAAACCTTCTGTCTTTCTTGTAGGACTAGGTGACACACCATGGGTCCGTGTCTTTACAGACGCTGATCTTTCTGCTCTGTAATCCACAGGCGTTTGTGCTCTGCATGCACTACGACTCCTAATCCTTGAAGGTTCTGTCTCACTGGAATGGTCTGAATCTGTACTAAGCTGTTTTTCAAGTGTTCTTGGAAGTGAGTTATAAAATGAGGATCTGCTCCAGTGTGGTGAAGCCATTTCCAGATTGAGATGTTGTTTATTATCTCTTCTCCCTGTTTGTGAGCAATTCCTATGGTCATCATTTGAACTTGCTGAAGGTAGTGCCTGGGAGCTGTGCTTCCTATTAGAAGGCACATACTGGCATGTCTCATCATCTGATTGTGGAGGAGTTATGACACACATGGATGGGATGCGGCTAGAATTTATAGTAGTCTTCACTCTAATCCTCTCTATTCTATCCACACCTTCCAGATCAGATTCAGAGAATTCATATTCAGAACTCCTTCCAGTAAGTGTTCCAGGGGGACTGTTGGTGGAATCAACTGGTGAGCTTGATGTGTTATGACCACTATCTGGTGACTCTGATGGAACTTCACTGTGTTGTTTATGAATCACAGCCACTACCATCTGACTATTTGTTTCCTGTTTCCCCTCCAAAGAACTCTTTCGCTCAGGCACTGCAGGAGCTGGAGACACAGACATGTTATTGTCATTACCCACTAATAATGTGGTGCACACTGTCCCAGCAGAACTTGTCGTCGTACTTGTAGATCCCTTCCCAAATAGTTCATATTCATTCTCAGCTGTTAGTGTAGTGTTACCTCTACCTGGTGATGTAGAAAGTGCCACAGTAGAATGAAGAGGTGTTTGGGGTGACAAAGTTTCTTCTTCTTTAAGAGTTTTAAGGCCACTGTCCAAGTGAAAGGATGTGTAGTAACCCTCAGTGTCACAGGAGTAGATGGAACTTGTCTCTCCATCATCAGGGAAAGGAGTTACAAGGTCTGACATAATATCAGGTGTCAGGGTTCCTTCACTGACAGACGAAGAAGCAGATGTATTGAGGAACTTACGGCGGCTGCTAACAGAAGAAGAAGGAGCTTGATGTTGGTTCAAAGAATTGCTAGATGTAGCAGCTGAAGAAAGGGTAGTGGTTGATTTTGGCTGGTGTGTTGTGGTAGTATTTTCAGAACCAATTGATGCTCGACCACTTTCTGAACTCGCACTCCAGTTTCCAGATGAAGAATGAATAGGATCTTCTTTACCATTTGTGAGTGCACGCCTTCGTACTGAACCTTCACGTAATTTGACAGCCATATTCATGATTCCAGAGGAAGAAGATATAGGAATATTCGTTCCAACAGATGAGAGCTTCTTTTCGTGTTTTGTTTCTCCCTTTTTTCCTTTAGTAGTAACTGTTTCATAAATATTTATTTCCTCTGGTGAGGCTTTACTAGAGTCTCCACTGACACTACGTATCAATTTTAATTTCACCTTACCCCACTGTTTTAGTGTACTGAAATGGGACTTCTTACTATCTGAGGGTGAGTCATCTTTGGAACGGAGAAGGTCACTGCTTGCACTACGCACCACGGTTATGCCATCTGAACTAATGTCGGGTACATCTGCACTCCCACTTGGGTTGTCACTGAAACAGAACAAAAGACCTCTGTGCACACTGAAAATGAAACTGTCCTAAATTGATCATTACGAAAAGGAATCCACATACAGTATATCACATGACATAAAAACTGTACTGATATGTGAGTAGGTGTTCAGATACAGCATATAATTTTGTAAACAAGAGCAGCAACTACATTCAAAATATGCATGGGTTGATAGTGCTGTACAGAGGGAAGTGACCTATGAATGTACGAACGTACATATCCATGTGACAAAAAAAATTTAAGTGCCTTATGAAAAAGTGATTAGTGTAAAAACAAACATGCATATCACCTTCATTGAACTATAAAATCATATATATACAAGAGACAAGACACGAAAAACGGCAACACCACGTACACTCCGGCATGTAAGTAATGCAACTATGCACTAAACATATAAACAACTCAACAAACGACACACCATTATAAGATAAGTAGTTTTCTATATTGTTGCAGATTCAACATAGTTTCATCCAGCAACCTGATAAGTGAAATATCTCCACACAAAAAGGTGCATCATATATGTCAAAGAGAAGAAATCACACAATGAAACAACCTCCCACGAACTGGGTGAAGTAGATCTTAATTAATATCGCAAAAAAAAAAGCGCGCGCGCACACCCACACCCACGCCCCCACACACACACACACACACCCCCACACACCCACACCAACAA
>Ga0123354_10006351_pt1 | contig 17539 bp, 7 predicted proteins | sample TergutLab28metaG_2_FD_97872 | JGI IMG/M metagenome (GOLD analysis project Ga0123354, IMG submission 97872) | Labiotermes labralis P4 segment gut microbial communities from Petit-Saut dam, French Guiana - Lab288 P4 | ecosystem: Host-associated > Arthropoda: Insects > Digestive system > Gut ...
ATCGTCAGCTACATGCAGGATGTTTGGATCTCAAGTTACAAGCAGACAGACCGCTCTTGAACCCTATTTTAGAACGATAAGCCTGCAAAATATTATGGGAATGAACATTAAAAGCGTTTAAAACGTCCGGTCACCAGGGGGTATTTAATTAAAAGACCAGCCCGAACGGCAATGTGATAATAGGACACATCACGTTTTCGGACACAATAATTGCAGAAAGATAAGGTACGCAAACTCTCGCGAGTTTTTTACATAAATTTACGTGATGAGACTGAACATGAGTTATTCCAATAAGAAGGTGAAATCGCAAGAACAAACAATAAATCAACTGCCGCCTTAAGCAACACTTCTGAGAATCGATTAATTTGTCGTCCGTTTACCCGTTCACCCCGATGTGACACCATGTGACTGACTGTATTCTCTGTGGGCACAATTCAATGACAGCGTGTAAAAAACAATTCACACAGAGGACGAACTTCAAGAAATTGTAGTCGCGTGGTACCCCAGATTTGTAAATAAGAACTTCGGATGGTTTTGGTAATACGCTAATTAGGTGTCAAAACATGCCTGAGTTAACAACCGATTTGAAGCAGGTCTGAGATTTGTCACAGATTGCAGAATGTGGACTTAATAAGCGGGTCCCGCGTTAAGTAGTAAAAGCTGTCGTTTGCTCCTTCTAAGTTAGGCCAGTGGTTCCCAACATGTAGACTGCGATTCCAGCAGCAGAGTTCTTTCAGGGGCTCCGAGAAATCATGTCACTAAGCGGTAAATCTTGTTTCAACAGTCAACAGGTGGTTCCCTTATTATTATTATTATTATTGTTATAATGCCTCTCTGTCATGTATTTTTTTCAGTTACCGGAAGCTGTCAGTACAATTATTAGCAATGCTTTAATTCTTAGAAGGGATTCGAAAAGGTTCGGAACCACTGTTTCACACTTTCCTGTTTGTGCCCAGAACTGTTTAATTTCGAGGAGATACGTTTTGCTGTGCCGCAGATTGACTTTTACAGCATAATTCGCAACAAAGTAAAAGTCGCGGAAAACTCGTCCCCTTTTGTTTTTAGATCTTACGTTAACTTCATGACTCTCCTCGACGTAAGAATCCAGCGTTGTGTAAACAAGCTGTTTACAGAACTGCGTCCGTAGAATAAGTGTTTCAATGTCACTCACAATCTCTACACGAAATCAACACACACAGCACCAGATTAAATGCATACTTAACAGCGTATAAAAGCTGCAGTTCACAACGATGTCACAAACATAAGGAAAATTTACTGCACATGAAATAAGAAGCAACGTAACAAGTCAGCAGCCAGACAGTACTAAATCATGTGGGATAAAGAATCCCGATGACGGCTCGCTATCAGGACCAAGGAAGTCTTATCAGCCTCTGAGGGGCGATTAGGTGGCAGTCTGAGAAAACAGTAACTAACCTTTGACACTGAAACAACGCGTGGATTTTTTTAACATCCCTTAATGCGTGGGATTCTGTTGTGGCCTTCTGTGTCGTAACGCCGTTTAAACTGGTAGGCAGATGCCAAAGTTCGAGCAGAATATAGAGCGACTGAATTCAGCGCTCCTTTCACGTCAGCTGTGTCGTAACCCAATGGTTCACAATAGGATTATCCCTTGCGGTGGAAATCCCAGATTTTGTACGTCAGTACGCAAAATTCTCTTTCCACATTCCGAAGACTCCTAAGACCTCCACTCATTCCCTACATCAGACAGTATTTTTTTCACTACTGTTTGTTAACATTAATCTGTGACTCTTTTGTTATGAATGAACCGGGGTAGTGCTGTCGGCACAGTGGACAGGCAAAGGACTGGAAACCGAGGAACCGTATGAAATTCCCGGCAGGGGTAGGGAATTACTCCATTTTCTGAAGCTTCCTGACCGGCTCTAGACAACTCAGCCTCCATTTAACGTGCATCGGAGACTCCTTTCGCGGAGCTAAGGCGACTGAGGGCGTGAGGCTGAGCACTCACCTCCATTTAGTGCCTTATTAATAATGGCTGAAGATGTACTTCCACTCATCCATACGCCTTCAAACCACGCATAGGGATATCTTTTGTCAACTCCGATTTTGTATTCGTGTACAGATTATGTAAATTAATTATATTTAGTAAAAATAAATTGAGGAGTTAAGACCATAATTTTGAATTTTGTCTATTTTGCGAGTTATTTTTTAAGTGAAGTCCCAAAACTTCGGAAACGTTTTCTATTTCCGTAGGTCTTTATAATAAGCAGAAAACAGAGTGAGATTTTGTTCACGTCCTGCCAATCTGATGATTTACGCAGAACCCATTAGATTTGAACAAAATAAATGACAGAGAAAAACGGCGACGGACAAATCCAAATGAATGGCCTAACACTTGGTGTCAAACCATCTTCAAATATTTTAATTTTACAGTTTTAGGGAACCAGCAGAAAGTTTAAGAAGGACAAAAGCAGGAACGCAAGAGAGGCTACCGCCTGAGGAGGGCGGCTATCAAATTCATGAATAAGAACCAGTTTCACCACGACCTTCTTAAACCTGTTCGTACGATGTGTGTTAGCCTGCTCTGACGTCTGTGAAGTTTCAAACAAAACAATGCAAGAAATCGGACGGTATTGTAAATACTGTAATCCGTGAAGAAGTACGTACCACTTATCACGGAATTCAAAACATGGGGTTTCACTGTGCACGCGTGAATGTGGTTCAACGTATCGCCGAAAGAAAGTACGGCCATCCACAGGCCCAGTTTCACCATATTCAAAACGTTAAACGGCACGGTTTGTGGAATTCATATACTAAATGTTGTCCAAATAGGAAAAGGAATATAAATATGGTATATTTTTTATGCTTCTGTTTAACTTTGTAAATTGTGTAATTTTATTGTTATGTTTATGTCTGATTATTGTTACGCATGTTCTGTTCCGTGTATTATCTTTCATTGTGTTGTTCGGTGTATCGTTTTTGTGTAAATGTGTACTGTACTACTGCCACCGTGTGTCAACCCGATGGCAGTAGTACAGTACACATTTACACAAAAACGATATACCGAACAACACAATGAAAAAGAATACACGGAACAGAACATGCGTAACAATAATCAGACATAAACATAACAATAAAATTACACAATTTACAAAATTAAACAGAAGCATACAAAATATATAACCATATATAAAGTGATTAAAAATGGAACCAAAATGTAAATTAATTTAAGCCCTTTATAAAAGTACGGTTTACACTCAACGGATTTTCACCAACCTAGAGATCGCCCTACTTGTTACTGTGACCATTTTCATATAAATAATTATATACATATCGGAAGAAGAATGTTGAACGAGTAGGCAAAAAGTCACAAATAATCAAAGGCAATATATGTACATCTCCTCTACCGAACGCTACCCACAGTGCTCAACAGACACTTAGGTTCATAAATTCATTTATCCTCTTGGGTATGATTCTCACTGCGCCAACTTTCACTAAAATCATGCTGGCATGACAAACTCCTATTCCAGATTTCATGAAAGTCCGACTAACGGTTTATTCGCTGACAGCAGGTCACAAACCGACATGCGCACGGACGGACGTGGTCCCGATATACGGCCTTCCTTTGCTTTCCTTCGAAAGGAGTGCGTAAAACGCAATCTTATCTTCAGATACCGTTCATTCACACCGATAAGAGGAATAAGGGCATTCCACTGAACCAATTTAAGCCTAATTTGTGCACGGATACTGAGTTATAGAAAATAAGGTACCTGTTCGAGAATAAACTAAACAAGACAGGCAATGTACGTATAATGTAACAATGAGTTCGTTAGCGTAATCACCGTTGCCGTGCAAAGGGAAGAAGTTATTACATATTCTGAGCTTATGTCTGCAGGCTTAGTTGCCCAGTATGCAAGGCGCAAGCGTCCTATTATATACGTATTGTCATGTGAGACCTCTCTGGCTCTGCCATATTTTCCCACATTATCTAAAAAAAAAGGCACGATTTTCTAAAAAACAAAAAAGTAACTAAAAATGAAATGTGTACTTGGATTTTCTCTACAAATTTTGTCCGAAACATGTTTCACTCTAAGAAGAATTAATTGAAATGTTATCATAAATGTACTAAGTCTTCATATAAAGTGCCCGTTAAGCTTGTCAGATTTTAATAAAACTTTAATTTTTGTGTCAGAATTTCAAAAAATGCTTAAATATAAAATTTTATGAAAATCCGTCGTGGGAGCCCAGTTGTTCCATGCCAACAGACGAACGGACGGACGGACAGACAGTCTCACACACATACACATGACGAAGCTAATAATGCCTAAAACAGTTAAATAAGTACTTTAATGCAACCCTTCAAACACAGTGTTTACTGAACACACCACGTGCTTCGCACACAAAAAATCTGCCTTTTGACAATAGAATGTTCTTACGTTCCTCACGATTTTCATATTTAATAGCGATTCTTTCCCTAAAGAGCACTGAAGGGTTGGTCTTTGTAATGGAGAATCTTTGCTATCTAAGTTCAGTGTTCTTTCTGGAATAGAAACGGACCCTTCATTGACTATCATTTGGATGAACTCCATCTTGTGGAGTGTTGTAGCTATCTGTGACACAACTACACAGTGTTGTAGCTATCTGTGACACAAGTACACAGTGTTGTAGCTATTTATGACACAAATACACAGTGTTGTAGCTATCTGTGACACAACTACACAGTGTTGTAGCTATCTGTGACACAACTACACAGTGTTGTAGCTACCTGTGACACAATTATACAGTGTTGTAGCTATCTGTGACACAAGCACACAGTGTTGTAGCTATCTGTGACATAAGTAGACAGTGCCGTAGCTATCTGTGACACAACTACACGCCCTAATAAGACACCCAGTTGATATCCAGTCCTGACACTCTCGTTACACACAATTTGCTCTAATTTACTACCAGCAAAACTGATTAACTTGGGAAAATGTCTTCAGAAGCAGTTCTTTCCGTGCATCACCCAGGCTTAATTTCGCTTAATTATCTTCAATCAGAACGGCAACTCCGTTGCTCAGGCTCTTTCTTCGAAACTTGGTAATTAGGCTATTCTCAGCTCATCAATATAGTCCCTTATTTCATAACCCAAGAATTCGTCGCCGCATTCCAATAACTCTCCACTGTACTCTTTCGTGGGCCCGTTCACTCTATTTCTGTACCATCAGTTGTAGTATTCTCCTCATTATCCGTCCTTCTTTGCTCAGACTCTCCGAACGTCTCTTTCACTAAGGTTTTCTTACGATTCTGAAAGATAGGACATGGAGAAGACTTACAGACATCTTAAATGTTTATCCATATTTGTCAAGTGATAAAATGGTTAAATGTTAAAATACGGCGTGGGTGCAAATAATCTTTACCATTTAGGTAATATAATGCAAAGCAACGCGGAAAGGTGCGTACAGCATCAAGACATTAAAGTAAGATGTCAACATTTGGAATAAAAATTAGTAATTTCACATCGGAAATTTCGGAGTTTGTATCTTGCCGAGTTCTATACAAGCATGCATGAAATGGTTGCAATGATTCTTGTTCAACCTGTGTTAGTTGCGGAGACATGATATGTGCTTAAAAAATATGACATGTGGATGCAGGGAGTAGGAAGAAACAGCAGGCACAAACAGAAAAGTCAGTCTTTTCAACCTGTTGAGGAAAATTAGTAAATTGCTGAATTGCAACATTAGCGGCAGCATTCGAATCCTGACGCAAAGAAGTTAGCAAAGGGTGTACAAAGTGATTTTACCTGGCAGTTAGAAAAAAACACAGCGATATGAATACGAATTATGGTGTCCTAGCATGCGACACTACGAAGTTTCGTAACTATGTATTAACGTTTCGGAAAAAATTACTGCCTCCATCTTCAAGGTCGATAAACTAACAAGTTCCATATTACCGTAATCATTACATCCAACTTCTACGTGTGTATAATTCGAGAAAGAAACAGGATTTTCCAAATCTTGATACAGGAAGCTTCAGATTCATGAGAAAAATGCAGGCACAGGTCTTCCACAGAAACGTAAATTCGTGTTGCACGCTGCGGAAATTGCCCCATCTGTGCAGCCCACTCGCATTTCAAGACCAGACTCCACCCTTCCACCACTCACAACACCGTCAAAACATCCCCTTCCTTTCATTTCTCACCGTTATGCCAGTCGGATCTCACACCCATCTTGAAGATGGAGGCAGCAGATTCCTCCGAGACGTTGATATCTATTAGCTAGAACAGAAGGCACATCTAAGAAATAAGAACGCAGATAAGAATTACTAAGCGTAACTAACAACAGTGTATAGTATTTAGACATACCAATATTTCCCAGGCATTTTATGGGTCGCATTTTTACATGAAATTATGCGATCAAAATCTGTTTAAGCAGATACGTGTGGAATCAAGTTTGAACAAAGATAATCCGCATACAAGATCGAAATAATTTCTTCAGGTGGCAATCTGGATAATACCTGTCGAGACAGTTGCATGTTACCGATCAGCGTGGGCGGCAGCAAACGAGCGTGGTGAGTGGTGAGCCTACATTTCATCAAACTGAGCTGGCTGGTATTCGTAGGGTGGCTGTAAATTAATCTCATCACATAAACGTAAACCTACTCCTTCTGTGCAATGCTCTCGGTTATCCAAAAGAGCAGTGCTTATTATGAAGTTTCTCAGGCTCCCCCAACTGGTCTCTATGTAGGAATACTATCAATATGAAGATGAGTACCGACGATTTGTGGCAAGATATTTACAAGGAAGCCCCCAAGTACTTGGAAAAATCCTGTCCCACTGTCTTCAACTAATTAACATCTGAAAATGTAATTCATACTTCACTTCATTATAAGGACCAGCCGGTTAATACGTCTTGGGGAAAAATTACAGTTTGTTCTGAAAATCACTCCAAACACCTACGCTAGTTTGGTAACATGCAGATTTTTGTAGATGTTACAGAAGTCATTAGATATCGATATTATTGTGCCTTAAAGGGCTGGTTAAATGTCAGGCTGTCAATGTTAAAGCTCTGTCCAACCCAGAACAACTTTAGGCACAAACTCGAAGCCAAACTTCACATTTGGCCGTAACATATAATGAAGACAGTCTGTCTTCACTTGGCCGTAACATATAATCTCATATTCCTTCGGCTGTCTTCATTTGTAAATTTTTCAGTGTAAAAAAAGCAAAGACGTAAAATACTCCTTGTATTTATTTTTTTCCAGAATTGATTAGTTGCATTATGCAACAAAAATAGTAAGTTCGCATCTTTCGAAATGTATTTACGACCGACCGAGTGAACGAATGACATAAAAATGTTCAAAGATACTTTTTTTACTTACTGGATCTCAAAATTTAAAATTTCCAAATGCTAAAACAGTACATTTTCACAATTAGCGAGTGGCTCCAAATAATGAGTAGCTGTGAAAGTAAGATAACTTACAGCAGGAGGATAGTTGTGATATTTTTACATGTAATGGCAAGAAATTAAATATTCACTTTTTCGTTCCTAGGAAATCCGGCTTAACTTCCGCCCCTTCCTGCTTTTTACCGATGGCAGCTTAACAATGGATCAATATGGCGCTCGGTTTCATAACAATGCGTACATGCTGACATACATACAGAGATTAAACGTGTGGCCGACTGCTACAGACAGACAAGTCTTTGGCAAGCAAAAATGTTTTGAATATTCAGCAAGAATATTTGCTGTTGTGTCCAGAAAAATGGAACATTAGAACTTTATACATATCTACATGTCATTCGGCCACACCACAAAGCTATGTGAGCCGCGTGTTTGAGATGCGGGTGCTATTTCCTTAAGTATGTATAACAATAAGTTATACTTATTTTATGTGGGCAACGTCTTGAGTCACTTTCCGCCGGTCAGCTTGTTGTACAGAACTTAATTCCTTTAACGGACTACCCACAAGCAATTTACCGGACACTGTTTAATGTGTGTTCATCACTAGAAGCAATGAGCAACCCTTTGGAACATTGCGTGTTTCTGTATGATGCATGTGCTAAATCCAGTTTCTACAAGAACTAGATTTTTTGGACTGGTGTCTGTAGGAGGTTACGTTGGAGAAACAAACATAAATCTTGTTCTGTTTAACGATAACCTTGGTTTCATATCAGCGGGTAAGTTAATTCTCAGAATAACCCGTGCTGATCTGCAGCAAATTCCACGTTAATCCACGAAGTGCCGTCACATTATATTTTAGGTGGTGTGTGGTGTGCTCTCAGTGAAACTGGAATTGTTAGATCCATTTATTCTAAAAGCAAAACTTCACATACCTATATTCTGACAGATGTTCGTCACTTGTTTCATAAGAGAAAGTTTGTACTTCCTGCAGCAAGACAGGGCACCATATCACACAACATACAGTCTTAAAACAACACTGTTTAGAGAGGGTCTGTGGTGACAGAATAATAATAATAATAATAATAATAATAGAACTGTGATTTATAACTAATTTGACATTCAGAGGACCGTGCATCTTGATATATTCTTATAATAAAAACCAAAGAGTTGCACTATTTCTCAACTTTATTTTGATAAAGAATTCTACGTGTTTCGAACAGATCTACTGTCCATCATCAGCAGTCTCAACACTGTATACACAACAATATGTATTTGTCATGCTAGTTATTTTCACAGCCTGCTAGCGAGGTCCTGACTTCGCTAGCAGATACACTCGTCGAAAGTATCCCTCTGCCGAAACACGCGGCGTCGTGTACTGGAAGGACACAATCTTAGCGTTAAAGATTCAACTAAGCAAAAGTACACTACACTAGCAGAAACAGTAGGTACAAAACGGCTGATACGATCGGTTACAATCCCTAGCCAGTTCAATCCACATTCCAGTGTCACAACTTTATGTCTCGCTAACTTTTCCCAAGAGGTCTCCCCAACAACATCCTATACGAATCCCTTGCCCACACCATCCTCTTTCCGAGTCTTCCACTGCACCCCCTGTTTTAGCCAACTACCCACGTAGCTCACCCTGCTTACATCCAAAGACGTTCGTACGCAGTTTCTGTTTATACACTTGTAATTTATGTTTTCCGCTCAAAGAGACTGGAAAGACTCGAAATGTTTTGCTCTGGAAGATTAGTCTTAAGTACTCGCGAAAACAACTGCAATATGTACTTGCAAGTCTTCATATCACGAAGACAATTGGCTGATTATTTCCTTATATGATTGCACCCGATAAGCTGCTTTCCCAGGACCGGTCGCTTCAATCTAAATGGTTGTTACTGCATTTAAAGTTAATTGAAGAACACGCAAGTTATTTAATTTTTATACAATCCATTTTAGCCATTTGCGAATCCAGTATTACGTTTTTGTCTCTGGTAAGGTACTTATTTAGCCTTTAGCTTTCGCTGTAAATATTAAATTTCAAGATAAAAAACTTACGAAATGGCCTCAATGCGAAATTCGCTCAACTCGAAGTCGTGTTGTGCTGGTTGGTGCCAGGAAACCGAAAATGTTAACAGCCTTCGTACCCTTTTTCGCAACATGGGTACCGATTGGAAGATGGCAGGAATAGGTTTGAATTGATTTTAAGGTAACTGAATGTGAGGAAACAAAATGAACGAATTTGGCTCAGAATAGGCAATAAGTGACGACGCCACGTATTGATGACAGAAAAAAATTTCCATTCCGGGATGGGCAAAAGAAATTTCTTCTCTAAAACATCCAGCTCGCAAATGGTAGGACAACCATGTAACAAACTTCCCTACCAACCAGCGCTGTGGACCGGCTGATATTTGTCAGATTTTGTTGGGGTAGAATACAATTTTCAGGGAAAATGGGAGGTCTCGAACATTGTCAATCCCCTCATCCATAGACGTAACTTGGGCAGGGGGAAAAAATGTCCCCACCCCCAACAGATTTTCTATCTAAGAATAGTTTCTGGCTATTGAACTGAAGAGGGTCAAATAAAAAACTGAGGCGAGATTGGGGGCAAACGGTGTGTGTGTGTGTGTGTGTGTGTGTGTGTGTATGTATATATATATATATATATATATATATATATATATATATATTAAGGACTCGTTCAAAACAATCTTCCTCCCCTTTGTACCTTCACTATTTCGTAGAGTTCCTAAGAACCGTGGTTGATTCTACCGCCCCTCCCCCCCCCAAGTGTTATTAGCCAAGTTATGCCGATGCTCCCATCCCTAGATTCAGTTTAGTGGAAATCTCTTCCCTGCTAAATGGAAGATGACGATTGTTGTGTGGTTGTGTTCTTGACAGCTTGAGTAAGCAGTACATCCGATCAAATTAACCTGGCCGTTGGACTGGAATCAATTAACATTGGCACAGAGCGTCTCTGCGATGAGTCCCGTAAGCAGGTCTGCGTCTCACGTTCACTAGGAAACGAAAGCAACAGGTCTTCCTGGCGTGAGAAACTGCAATTGAATATGTAAAGTCCAAAATTTCCGAACCACAAAAGATGTTATACTACAGAAAAGCTAAGAAATTACAAAGTGCTCAGTACACTGTGGAATTCGCACAGTATAACCAACAAGATGCAACGCTTCACAATTTATTTATTTCTGTAAGACGCTCTACATGTTTCAGACGGGTTTTCTGTCCATCACCAGGAGCTCAAAACTGCACAAACAGCGTCAGGTATTTGTCACACCGATACTGGTACCTGCTGCTACCCTGGCCGGCCGGCAGGCTAGCAGCAGGTAGCAGTAACGATCTGACAAATACCTGACGCTCTATATGCAGTTTTGAGCTCCTGATGATAGACGGAAAACCCGTCTGAAACATGTAGAGCGTCTTACAGAAATAAAGAAATTGTGAAACGTTGCATCTTGTTGGTTGTACTCTGCGAATACATTAGCGATGCACGGAATTATGAATGTTAAAAATACATTTTGGAAGTAGTCTGAAGTGTCACCATTACGTTTAAATGGCCTGAATAAATGACAGTATGAAATATCTGACCACGAATAATAGGAGCAACGAGAAACGCAATACACGAACATCACGATCTGTTAGAGTTAGCTCGCTGTAGATATAACCTGTTCAGTCTTACATTGTTCACAAATCCTACTTATGATATCATCCCTTAAAATTGATTATGAAAGCAGTCGTTAGAGCATACAGGAAATTAGAGTTTAGTTTGTTTTCAGCCCTGTAAAATATGGAATACGAGTTTGCTATTTACTGAATTATTTCCTTGTGCATGACTGAGACAACAACGCTCTCAGTTCCTCGGATTACACAGGACAAGTGAATAAGGAATTGGAAAGGATAAGAAAAGATGCGACTTGGTATAAATTCACTCAATTCCACCATTTCCCTGGGCAGACTGAAGAAAATAATAAAAAATACGTAAGGACAGCGGAGATTTGAACTTTTAACCTTCTGCGATTTTCGGTCTGGCTTCTTCTACTGTCCATGGTGCTCAGACTACAGCCACTTGTTGTCAGCAGTAAGTGCGGCTCTATTCACTGCACTTCACTTCACTGTGAACAACTTAATTATGATCTACTGTGTACACGTTATTCTGTTCTCCTAGCCGTCAACCGGATGCACAATATTCGTGTCGTCTTAGTAACACCATGAATTATGTTGCTACGCTGGAGACACCTACTTGTACAGGGTGTTTTGTAATTACAGGCGTCGCATACGAGAATGTTAGTATTTCATTATCAATACTAAAATTAATAAGCCTATTAATCTTTTCTCATACTAATTCTATATTAAATGATCATTCCATCTTTTAATCCTTTGAAACCTGACACAGAGAAGGGAAGTAAGTAAGAAGAACCAGGATGTATTGAAGGACCTAAGGCTACATTTGTTGCACAGGACGCGAGGTGAACAAATTTTGTGTAACTACTGGAATAAGAAGTGCAAACAGTACAAATGTTCAAAAGGTAAGTGTTATTATGTTGGTTAACAGGGATTATTTACAGGCGAAGTTGTTTATACAGATACTGGTAAAACATTTACAGATTGGTTCGATAGCGTTAAAAATATGAGAGAGTAGAGAGGATACATAAATCTGTGGAAAATTGAAATTTAGAAATGTTTAGGAACTTTTGGAAGAACTTACGTAGTTGAAAATGGTAGCGGTATTATTATGAGATACTAACAAGAAAGATAAATATTTTTTCACAGTGTCACCTGGATGTAAATGATCAGAAGAAACTGGCAAGTATATTTTTTTTGAGAGATTTAGATGGTATTTTGTTAACAGTTAACCTGGAGGGTAGGGGTAGAAGCAAAATACCCAGTTTCCTTTATTGCGGCCCTGTGTTAATACAATCGAAGATCACACACACTTGCAGAGATGATAAACCAGACAGGATACTAATATTCCGTGCGAGTGCCGGGAGAACAAGACGTGTGCTGGTGTTAATGCTTACAAAGGCAGGTTTTAATGTGAAGCGAAATTTGAGGCCAAATTCAACAATAATACAGAAAGAGCTAATTTTGCTGATGCGACATTGTTAAAGAGAAAACAATGCAATGTACATGTAACGCTGAGGCGACTTCATGCAACAACTGTTGCAGTGGAATAACAATAAGAATAACATATTCTGAGTGGCTGTCTGCAGATTTACTTATCCAGCACGCAATGCGCATGCGTTATATTGTCTTCTGTGGCCTGTCCGGCTCTACCATATTTTTCCACATTATCTCATGAACGGCACGATTTTCGAATGTAGTTGTTGAACATAAAATACGCGTTTTGATTTTCTATACAAATTTTGTCTGAAACATTTCTCATTATAAGAAGAACTGAACGAGATACGATAAAATGTAAAACGGTCTTCGTATAAAGCAGCCGTCATTCTTGTAACACCTTTAATGAAACTTGAAAAGTCTCAACAGATTCTCAAAAAAATATCAATATGTGAAATTTCATGAAAATCCCTACAGTGTAAGCCGAGATGTTCCATGCCGATGGACAGACGGACAAATAGACATACAGACAGACAGAACGGAGCTAATAGTCACTTTTTGCGAGTTTGCGAAAGCGCCTAAAAACGAAAGGGAAGAGTGGTTTTGTTTCAAGTTAAACACATTTATGTTTCAGAGAAAGGTATAAAAGGATGATAAATAAAATTAGCCATGCGGAAGAGATGACAGTGTGTGCGTAAGTAACAAGTGTGCAACGAAAGACGTATTACTGTATCATAAAACTGTTAGACAGAATGGGCGTATCCGGCAAACAGATCGGTGTAAATGAAGCAAGGTCGTATTTTATTACATACACAACACAATATACGTAAACGTCATATCATATCATGCCATATCGTACCATATATTGCAGGGGGAAGTAGAAAATTTACTCATTTGAAGGTTCTCAGCAAATACTCGTACAACCTTAACGTTAAGGCATGCTGAAGGCAAGTTATAACGTTGGAAAGATGCGAAGATAAGGTGATGACAAGTGGACTATTTTTGAGTATGAAGCAGAAGAAAAGAAGTTCAGCATTTCTGCTGAACTCTCTGAATTTGCTGATTTTTTATTTTGACGGCTATATTAATTTTGATAAAGTTAAAAGGGTTTCGTTTGGCTTTCAGTTTTGAAGTTGATTTTGGGAGGGTCGCAAGATAAGCAGGCAGTGCGACGTGGAATGCGGGAACCAACTGATCATTTGCTTCGTGGTCGAGGAAAACAACGGAAGTAATTGATCGAGTTCACCGATCACAGGACTTTTCCGAGTTGCTGCTGAAATTGACGGTAATTAGTCACAGACATTCATTTCCTGCCGTACAGTGCACAGTCTGACTACATTAACAATCCATCAGGTTAATGCTGCCTTGGGAAGTAATCTCTATTTGTGGTGAGAATAGCAGAAAACACATAAGTGCACTGTGTCAGCAAAATGGAAACTTTCTAGCTCTTACAGCACGTGGTACATACAGTTACCATTGTGATTTAAATGATTCAAAAGAATACAAAACGTTACCAGTGTAGGTACGGTGTTGTATATCTAAATATGTACACAATTATCTGCAAATTAATATTTTTCTAAATCCGAAATACTGTCTTTCCTTCACAGTATGTTAGTGCATTAGCAGTGTGTGTGTGTGTGTGGGGGGGGGGGGCTTTCCTGAACACGGTATGAACTTTTCTTATGTTTTGTTCACCGTACATATCGATACGATCGTGTAAAGAAAAACCAACTCCATGCATAAATTATTCTTAGTATATTTCGTCAGCCTCCACATGTTTCGGGCTTATCTATGTCCACCATCAGGAGGTACAACCGTATGTATACAATTGGTACTTATTATTCTTTTTAGATGACTGTCTTTTGTCCTGGTTGGATTGGAATCTAAAAAGGATAATAACTACCAACTGTTGTGTACATACGGTTGTACCTTCTGATGATGGGTGTAGATACCCCCGAAACATGTAGAGGTTGACGAAATATACTAAGAATAAGTTGTGGATCAGTTTGGTTTTTCTTTACATGACGGTAATGGACATTTGAGTTCCGTAAAAGTTTAGAATTTCTTGAATAGCTGACTCTACTCCATGCAATAAATTATCTACCTCGCTTCTTCAGTTAGTGGATGGTTTGGTCTAACCATTTTACTAGTTACTCTTCTAATATTTCAAGTTCTTACTTTAGCGATCTTGTTAGGTTATGGGCAGGGTGTACAAAGCAGATCAGACTTGCAACAGTAGTTTGACACCGTCACCGAGTTCCTGTCAGAACACATCCAAATGTCAGTCGGTCCTGCATCATACAAAGGTCGAGCTGTGTCGAAACTGGGCCAACTTCGCCACATCAAAGAAACCAACATCTGACCTCTAGTAAATACGGCATTCGAATCCTTGACGAAAGACAGGAAAGATCTCCGACCAGGGGGAGGAGCCCTTGTGGGTTCCATTACGTAGAAACAGCATTCGAAAGAGAAAGAGAAAACAAAAGGACAAGTGTCAAATAATCCATTAACAACCAGAAAAGTGAGCAGCCGTTACGCAGAGTAACAAATTACTGTCTTAGCTCTGTACATTTCTGGAATAAATGCATGTCATCGTTTCGAGGTTATGCTTATAACTTTAAGGGTACACAGCTTCCCGATCTTTGGAGGAAAAGTTCCAAGATTAAATTCCTCGAATATTGTTCAAATCAAACGGTCGACTTTTAATGAACCTGGAATAAACTTAACGTAGTACAAGGTGACGCTTCTAAATCTAACCAACTAACCAACCAACGAAACGACGGACTGACTGATTCCACGGAGAAGGCTCCTTCTTTGAGAAACTAACAGTTGTCCAGTTTGTCAAGAAATTCGCTCTATCTCATGGAACCCGAAAGTCTACTACCAAGTTCACTACAGCCTACCTCTGCTCCCTGACCTGAATCAGATGAATCAAGTCCACAGCCTGCCACATATCTCTCATTTACTCATGAAATTGCTCTTCCGTCTACGCACAGACTTTCCAATATGTTCGTCACGTTTATATCATCCGACCATAACTTTTCTCGTTCCACTTTCTGATTGGTTTCCTTTCACCTTCTGTTTTGTCTTGTTCCACCTTCTGTTTGGTCTCGTTCCACTGCTGTACCCTCCTGTGTAGCGGTTGTGCAAGAATGGTGCGCATTACGGAATACAAAAGGCGAAGACTTACTGGAGGATAAGTACGGGAAGTGCCAGTGTATTTCGTACAAAGTTAAACACAGCGACGGTGACTATGTGGTGTGGATTCAACTGGCTCAGGACAGGACCTAGAGGCTATATATTATGAACATTGTAAAGAAATAACCAGCACAGTCTTGTCAAGTTCTTCGTAAAAGTTAGTAAATAGATTGAGAGATTTGTAGTTCAAACAGCGATGTTGTTGATGACTCAAGTCGCATAAAATGTGACACCGCGAAGACTGGTAAATATTTACAGACATTTCGGAGGTGTGTGCGGCCTCTATCTTCGGGGTATAACAGTCCAAGAAAATTGTTTTTCTTCTGAAACGGTGGTAAATGCAGTAATTACCATTTGAAACGTTTTTTACACCTCGGCAGTCTTGAGTCTATTTCGTTGTTCACAAACACAGCAACACTTAAATAAAGGCAAGTGCTTCACCACTGACACCTGATAGGAAAAGTTACACTCTGAAACCAAGGGGTATGTCGACTAGAATTCAGAAGCACTCCGCAGTCCTGGAGTGGAACAACGCGCTCGGTTACACTCAGTTAACAATCTACAGATGTGCATTAATTTACCAGTTGCGCACAGGACAGCTTCTTCACGCCTGTAAGTTGGAAGTAACAGTATATAGTCCTCTTGATTATTTTCCTTTCAGGACGACAATTTCCAAACGACCTACTTCCTTGTTAGTTCCACAAATAAGACGAGGTAGACAGACAGACAGATAAGACGACTGAATGGTTCAAGATCCAACATTGCGACATCAAGCGACGCTTCAGCTGTGCCATGTAGCATTCATTGTCTGAATTCTGTCTTCCTAGTTGAGACATCTCCGAACGTAAATTTCAATTGATTTTAATTACATTTAATGTCTGTAACATTATTTCCACTACCGACAGAACCCACAGCGGCTACCAATGGGTAACAGTCCTCTATCCAAGAGAGAATCTAAGTGAATATATGAGATTTCGCATTCTCCACGGTAATCAGTATTACGACTGGAATCTACTCGTAATGTCGTGTTGTTTGGTATTGAAGTACCACTGCATTGGAAGTAAACTGCTACCTCTTTCTTCGGTCCTCAACATTTCGTCTGTTCTGAATATGAAGGTGGTACCTCCCTCCGAAGTACCTGGGTAGCGTAGTCGGTATAGCGACTCGCTAAGGGCTGGACGGTCTGGAGATCAAATCCCGGTGGAGGGAAGAATTTCCGCATCCGTCCAGACCGTCCCCCGGGGGCAAACCAGCCTCCTGTACAACACGTACCGGTTGTCTTTGCCAGCGGGCAAAGTGGGCGGTGCGTGGCCGAGGTTAAAGAAAGAGTGCAGCCGTACCTCTTCTCCGCCTCTGGGCCTTCATAGCCTGTTCTAAGGTGAATTTTATCTCTTATATTTTCGTCAGAAACGTTGACACTTTCTGCCAAATTAGGCGTCATATCCCAGGACAATTTGCGTAATACGAACACGAATTACAGTTTAGTGTTATTATCAGTTACATACATATCCCACACAGACAAACACACACACACCTATCTCAGTATCCTATATATATATATATATATATATGCGTGTGAATGGATTTCCGCGTTTTCTCAGCATTAGCAATAGACGCAGATGAGAGGTTAGTTCCAAGCCCCTGCCCTTTTATCCTCACGGATAGACGCCCCGGTACCTATGTGACATGGGGCAAGATGCTCTGTAGAGGCAGGCAGGCAGGCGGGCAGGTAGACAGACAGACAGACAGACAGTAGACAGACAGACAGGAAGGCAGGCAGGCAGACAGAAAGATAGATAGATGGATGGATGGATGGATGGATGGATGGATAGATAGATAGATAGATAGATAGATAGATAGATAGATAGATAGATAGATAGATAGATAGATAGATAGATAGATAGATAGATAGA
>Ga0123354_10006352_pt1 | contig 17534 bp, 16 predicted proteins | sample TergutLab28metaG_2_FD_97872 | JGI IMG/M metagenome (GOLD analysis project Ga0123354, IMG submission 97872) | Labiotermes labralis P4 segment gut microbial communities from Petit-Saut dam, French Guiana - Lab288 P4 | ecosystem: Host-associated > Arthropoda: Insects > Digestive system > Gut ...
ACGGCAATGCGCCGTGGGGTGATTTCGTTCAGGTGCTCGCGCATACATTCTTCGAGTACGCTCATGTCAATCCAGGAGTCGGATTTCGCCACGCCGATACGCTCAGCGAAATAACGAAAACCTTCCGGGGTGAAACCACGCCGCCGCGCACCGGAGAGGGTGGGCAGGCGCGGGTCGTCCCATCCGGCGACATACCCCCCTTCGACGAGTTGGATGAGCTTGCGCTTGGAGAGCACCGTGTAAGTAAGGTTGAGGCGGGCGAATTCGATCTGCCGAGGCAGCGGACGGGAAAAATGCCCGACATCGGTCAGGGCATCAAGCACCCAGTCGTAGAACGGGCGCTGATCCTCGAACTCCAGGGTACAGACCGAATGGGTGATGTTCTCGATGGCATCCTCGATAGGGTGGGCAAAGGTGTACATCGGGTAGATGCACCATTTGTCGCCGGTACGGTGATGGGATGCGTGGCGGATGCGGTAAATCGCCGGGTCGCGCATGTTGATGTTGGGGCTTGCCATGTCGATTTTCGCCCGCAGCACATGCGCCCCATCTGCGAATCCCCCAGCTTTCATGCGACGGAAAAGGTCAAGGCTCTCTTCGACGGATCGCGCACGGTAGGGACTGTCGGTTCCCGGTTCGGTGAGGGTACCCCGGTTCCTGCGCATTTCATCTGCTGTCTGTGAGTCGACGTAAGCCCTGCCCGCCTTGATGAGCGATTCGGCGCAGGCATGCATGATGTCAAAATAACCAGAAGCGAAATACAGATGTTGATGCCAGTCAAACCCGAGCCAATGCACGGACTCGATGATGTTATCGACGTACTCCTGCGCTTCCTTTTCCGGGTTAGTGTCGTCGAACCGCAGATGGCAGAGGCCGCCATAGGTCTCAGCCAGCCCAAAATTGAGGCAGATCGATTTGGCGTGGCCATAGTGCAGGTAGCCGTTCGGCTCAGGCGGGAAGCGTGTCGTTACCCGGCCACCCCATTTTCCGGAACGGTTGTCCTCGTCGATGATGTTGCGGATGAAGTTGCCGCCAGGTGAGGCGGCAGCGGAAGGGGGGGCAGAAGTCATACTGGCGAAACGTCCTGTTCGTCGATGCCCCGAGGGGCAGTTTCAGCGTGGCGCGTCGGTTTTGGAACCGCGCAGGCTATCAATGTTCTCTTTGGATAACCCGGTGATTTCCATAATTACCTCTGTCGAGAGATCCCATCTCAGCAGCGTACGGGCTGCCCCGCGCAGCATCTCGATGCGACTATCTTCCACGGCAGACAGTGCCTGGGAGGCGAGAGATTCCGGATCCTGTTTCATATGAAGAAGCCCTAAAACGGCAGTTGCAAGCCGGGCCACACGCCGTCGATGGCTGTGCGGAACGCTTGCTGGATGCGCCCGAGTGCCGTGTCGTTGTCCGCCTCGAAGCGGAGCACGACCACCGGGGTCGTATTGGAAGGACGGGCGAGGCCAAAACCATCGGCGTACTCGACCCGCACGCCGTCCAGGGTAATGATCTCGGAAGCACCCTCAAAAGTAGCGCTTTCCCGCAACCGCTGTACAAGCGCAAAGGGTTCGCCCTCGCTCATTTTGAGGTTGAGTTCGGGCGTACAGACTGCGTTGGGCAGGGATTTGAGCACGGCGCAGGCGTCCGTGTGCTTTGAGAGGATTTCGAGCAGCCGCGCCCCAGCATAGAGCGCGTCGTCGAACCCATACCAGCGCTCCTTGAAAAACGTGTGCCCGCTCATCTCGCCCGCCAGGGGTGCGCCGGTTTCCTTAAGCTTTGCCTTGACCAATGCGTGGCCAGTATTCCACATCGTCGGCTTGCCGCCTCGTGTGCGTACCCAGCCCGCAAGGTTGCGCGTGCATTTCACGTCGTAAATGATCTCGCCGCCGGGGATCCGTTCGAGCACATCGGCAGCAAACAGCATCAACTGCCGGTCGGGATAGATGATCTCGCCGTCCTTCGTGACCACGCCAAGGCGGTCGCCGTCACCGTCGAACGCAAGCCCGAGTTCGGCGTCTGTTTCGGCAAGAGCATGTATCAGGTCGTGGAGGTTTTCCGGTTTGCTTGGGTCAGGATGGTGGTTCGGGAAGCATCCATCGACCTCGCAGAACAGTTCTGTTAGCTCACAACCCAACTGGCGGAACAGCGCCGGGGCAACTGCGCCCGCCACACCGTTGCCGCAGTCGATAGCGATTTTCATCGGGCGCGCGAGCTTCACGTCACCTACGATGCGGGCAATATAGTCGTCGATGACATTGGTCTCGCGGCGCGCGCCCGCGCCATGCGTGAGTTCCCCTTCGGCGATGCGCTGGCGGAGCGCAAGAATTTTTCCCCCGAAAAGAGTCTCGCCGCCGAGCACCATCTTCAGTCCATTGTAGTCGGGCGGATTGTGGCTGCCGGTGACGGAAACGCAAGAATGCGCGCCGAGATGGTGCGCCGCGAAATACGTGACCGGCGTCGGCACGCAACCGATGTCGATGATATCGACCCCGGCGGCGAGGATGCCTTCGGCGAGCGCGTTGGCGAGTTCTGGGCCGGAAAGCCGCCCGTCGCGCCCGATGGCAACGGCCCGCTGACCACGCACGGCGGCCTCACTGCCCAGCGCATGCCCAATGGCTTTTACGGTATCGACAGTGAGCGTCTTGCCGACAATGCCGCGAATGTCGTACGCCTTGAAAATTTCAGCAGCAGGAAGGGAGAGATTCGTCATGTCATGTAATATCGTTCGTAGCTTGTGCTTCCCGGCTTCAAATCCTGGTAAGCCAGTGTTTGTACTCGGGGGCGCGGCCATTGACGGCATCGAAAAACTTCGCCTGCAATTTTGTGGTAACCGGGCCACGATACCCTCCGCCGATGGGGCGGTTGTCGAGTTCGCGGATCGGCGTTATTTCGGCGGCAGTCCCGGTGAAGAACGCTTCGTCGGCCAGATAAATATCATCGCGGGTCAGGCGGCGGCACTGCACTTCCAGCCCCATAGCATTGGCAATCTGAATGACCGAATCGCGGGTGATGCCGATGAGCGCCGAGGCGATTTCCGGCTCGATCAGTACGCTGTCCTTGACAATAAAGAGGTTTTCGCCGGAGCCTTCGGCAACGAACCCCTGCGTGTCGAGCAAAAGCGCCTCGTCATAGCCGTCGCGTGTGGCTTCGAGGTTGGCGACGATGGAATTGATATAAGCGCCTGCGACCTTGGCGCGTGGCATGGTGACGTTCACATGGTGGCGTGCGAAGGAAGATGTTTTGACGCGAATACCGTGCTCAATGGCTTCCTCGCCCAGATATGCGCCCCAGGGCCAGGCGGCAATAGCCACATGTACCGAGCCGCCCACAGTGGAAACCCCTATCTTTTCCGGGCCGTAATAGACGATGGGGCGGATGTAACATTCGCTGAGGTTGTTTGCGCGCACGACTTCTTTTTGCGCCTCCACCAGTACATGCTGGGAATAAGGTATGTCTATCAGATAGATGCGGCAGGAATTGAACAGGCGCGTCGTGTGTTCAGTCAAGCGGAAGATCGCGGGGCCATCGACGGTGCTGTAGACGCGCAAGCCTTCAAACACGGACAAGCCGTAATGCAGGGAATGGGACAGCACATGTGTGGTCGCTTCGCGCCACGGGACGAGTTTGCCGTCTTTCCAGATGAAGCCGTCGCGATCAGCCATTGACATTTTGGGGTTCTCCACTAATTGAAAATAAGTTGGAAGCACTTGCCGCCAACGGGTAATTCTAACCTAACGCAAAGACCGCAGCGTGGCAGGAACCGGTAAAGGGACGCTAAAATGAGTAGATTTACGCCTTCCTGCCCATGAGCCACCGATGGAAACCAAACGTTACCGTTGCCGCCGTCATTGAACGTGATGGCCGCTTTTTGCTGGTCGAAGAAGAAACCGCTGACGGTTTGCGGTTCAATCAGCCCGCAGGACACTTGGAAGCGGACGAATCGCTACTCCAGGCCGTTGCCCGTGAAGTAATGGAAGAGAGTGCGTATCCGTTTACCCCGGAATATCTGGTGGGTATCTACCAATGGCCGCGCCCGCAAGGGGACGCCACCTACTTGCGGTTTGCCTTCGGCGGGCAAACAGGCAAAAGCGACCCGACGCGCACGCTCGATGACGGCATCATCCGCATAGTCTGGATGACGCTTGAAGAACTCCATGCCACGCGTGCGCGCCACCGCAACCCGCTCGTCCTGCAATGCGTGGAAGACTGGCTGTCCGGACGGCGCTATGGGCTGGAACTGCTACGCCATTACAGCCGCGGAAGCCTTCCATGAGTACGGAGAAGGCCGGGAACGGCATGAAGGTGACTGTGGGCATTTCCGGCGGCGTCGATTCCGCCGTGGCTGCCTTGCTGCTCAAACGCCAGGGCTACGCGGTAAGCGGTCTCTTCATGAAGAACTGGGAGGACGACGATGGCGACGGCTATTGCTCGTCCCGACAGGATTTGATCGATGCAGCCTCAGTGTGCGACATAATCGGCATCGACCTTGAAGCCGTCAATTTCAGCCGCGAGTACAAAGAAAGGGTGTTTGCCGGTTTCCTGCATGAATACGAGGCCGGGCGCACCCCGAACCCGGACATCCTGTGCAATTCCGAGATCAAGTTTCGCTGCTTTCTCGACCATGCGATGAACATGGGGGCCGAACGCATCGCCACCGGGCACTATGCCCAGATACGCGCCTGGGAAGCCGACGGTGACGGCCGCCGTGAATATCAGTTGCTCAAGGCCAAGGACGGCACGAAAGACCAGAGTTACTTCCTTTACCGTCTCACCCAGGCACAACTGGAAAAGACCCTGTTCCCGCTCGGCGCGCTCGCCAAAAGGGAAGTGCGCCGCATCGCTGCCGATGCCGGGCTTCCGGTTGCCACAAAGAAAGATTCAACCGGGATATGTTTCATCGGTGAGCGTCCGTTTCGCGAATTCCTGATGCGTTATCTGCCGGCCCAACCTGGTGAAATCCGTAATCTCGACGATAACTGCGTCATTGGCGAACATCAGGGGTTGATGTACCACACCGTCGGACAGAGAAAGGGACTTGGCATCGGCGGCATCCGGGCGCGGCAGGACGCGGCGGGCGAGCATGACGCCTGGTACGTAGCCGGAAAGGATGTAGCTGCCAATGTGCTCTACGTCGTGCAGGGGCACGGCCATCCGGCCCTGCTCAAGAACCGCCTTGCCGCGCTCGAACTCAACTGGGTCGCAGGCCGCCCTCCCCCCACACACTGGGTCTACACCGCCCGGCCACGTTATCGTGCCCCGGACATGCCCTGCGTGATCGACTCGATGGAAGCGGACGGGGAAGGCACGCGCGCCGGAATCACCTTCGCCCAGCCGCAATGGGCGCTCACGCCGGGGCAAAGCGTGGTGCTCTACAACTCAAGGGTGTGCCTGGGAGGCGGCATCATCGCCTGAACGCGTAAGGCGCTCAGGCGGAAGCGGCAGTTGGGATGGCCGGGTGGTAGATGCGCTGATACTCCTCGCAACGTTCGAGGTAATCCTTGGTGCTCCGGGGCATCGTCACCCTGGCCCGGCTCAGGTAAGTGATGAGCGCACGCCCCTGCTTGATAAGGCGGATACCATCTGCGGCATGGCGCATCAAAAGCGCATCCGGATGTGCGAGCATGGCCGGTGCGTAAGCGGCAATTTGTTCCGAAGCAACGACAAAACCAGACCAGATATCGAAGATGTTCGCGTCGGTACGCAGGGTTTCGCACTTGTTCTTGGCTTCATCGGTGAAGCGGCGGATGACCGTCGGAGCGTCGGAAAAGAGCGGGTCGTTCGCGAAGGTGTGCACCATCGCGCAGGAGATGCGGTCGATGTCGCGCAGCGTCTGTGCAATCTTGATGTAGCGGCTCTCGTAGAAAGCCTCTACCGGAATGGAGAACGCGCGGAAAGGCTCGCCCCACAACTCGTCGATGCCCTCTTCGCCGCTACGGTGCAGAACCATGCGGCCTAAGGAAAGCGCCTCTTGCAGACAGTCCCCGCATTCACGCATCAGGGCGTTATCCTCATCGATATTGATACCCTGTTCCTGCAACTCCACGAGCTTGGTGAAAATATCGGTGGCGCGGTTGAACAATGCCCCGGCCAGCATGGCGCCCTTGACACGTTTTCTCGCCGGAACCTTTTCCTTCTCGAAAGCATCACGGGTTTCACCCAGGCGCTTGCCGGGAATGTTGATGCCGTGCTCGACGTGGTTAAACAGACGCCGGGTCGTCGCCTGAATCAGGAGCTTCTTGGCCTGCAATGAGTCGGCGGGAGGATCGTAAGCCTTGATCCAATAGCCATCGTAGTAGACGCGCTTGATACCGTCGACGATGCGCAGGGTGCCGTTCGGAATAACTACCATTTAGGTTGCCCAGGCCAAGTGGCCTATATGAGTGACAGGATTGCGATGTTCAGATGAGGCTCCGAGCATACGCCGGTCGTTAACGGCATAGAAGTACAGTTCCTGCTGTTTTAGGTATCCGCAGTGAAGGCAAATGTCACACTTGTCATCACAATAAGAAAAAAACCCTTTTTTTATATGGAGTTGGCTTCAACATTGTTGCATGCGGCAAGCAGGTAACCACGTTGCGCCTTGGAGACGTTTTCGTACTCCAGGGGTAGGGTTTTTCGCAGCTTTTCAGCGAGACGGACAAGTTCGCCCTCCTCGCCTTCGACCAATTCGAGTTCGAGTTCCTGGATCGGGAAGTGCCTGCCTCTCGCTTCGATGAGGCCCGTGTCAACCATGGCAAGGATACATATGCCGGGGCGCGGCGAAATGCGCCGGATCTCACGTAAAAAGCGCGTAGTGAAAACGGGGGCGAGTTCGTTCCGAACCTGTGTAAGCAGGGCGGCAACGGCTGTGTCGGTGAGGCCGGAAAAATCGAAATGCCCACACCAGGGCGTTTCCCATTCCGGCCGCCGTGTCAGCCCATTGATGGTTTGTGCCGAACATTTAACGGTTTGCACCATCCCCCCCGCCTGCTGCCGTAGCCGCAGCCCGATCCCGTATGCCCTGAGCGTAAGTGCGGGCGTATCGAAATAGGTGTTGTCAAGCGTGTCCGGTTCTCCTTCCCGCAGCGCCCCCGCGATGATCGGGTGGCGCATGATTTCCGGCAGGGCGCCGGAAGGAAAAGAGAGTTTGAGCTCTACTTCAATGGGCATGGTTAGCTTCGGAAGCGGTTATCCAGATATCAGGTGGAGTTTCCATTGCCTCCGCCACTTGACTGCACAGCGCCGTTCCTGGGGGGCAGCCCAATGGGTTCGGCATTGCGCGGAGGAAAGAAGAAATCCAACGGGCGGTTCAATAAATGGCGCATCACCAGGGTACTGAGAATGCGTCCCTGGGCAAACGTGATACCACGCGAACGCATCGCCACGTAAAGAGCCAGGGTGAAACTGACGAGCAGGTTCACCAGGCCGATCAGCAGGACACCCACGACAGTAACGCCGATCAGAGAAATGGGTACGGCGAAATCGTAGGCTGAGGCGGCAAAGCCGATAAAGGCGGAGGAAAAAGCGATGTGGCGGATATCCAGCGGCAGGCCGAGCAGCACCCCCAGCCCAGCGGTGCCTCCGAGCAGGAAACCGAAAAAGAAGTTGCCGGCCAGCGCCCCCAGGTTGTTTTCGATGTAAGCCGTGAAGCGTTTTGCACGCTTCTCGCCGAACAACCGCCGTGGCCAATGCAGTTGCGCCAAGCGTTCCGGGATGCGGTTGTAGGCCGTCAGGTTGTCGTAGTAAGCGGCGATGAGGCCGGAGAGGAAAAGGCACACCCCGGCAATTGCCGCGAAAAACGGCGCACCGCTCAAGGGATGGACGCTGGCGAACAACTGGTCGGCCTTGTCGGTATCAATGAAGGGCACCTCGGCAAAGTGCAGGAAAGCGAACGAGAACAGGATCGACATGGGCACGGAGAGTCCCAGATTGCCAGCGATAGCGCCAAACTGGCTGCAAAGGGTACGCACAACGACCGTGGCAAGGTTTTCGAGATCGTTTGGTTTGCCGCGAATTTCCCCGATGGAGGCAGCAATAGCGTTGGCGGTCATCGCAGGCTGCTTGGTTGCCACCGTGCCGCCCAGGAAGTGAATGAGCGCAAAGCCAATGCCGTAATTCAGGCAAAAGCACAAGGCTTCAGTGAGCGGGGCCAACTGCAGCTTGCTGAGCATGACCTTGAAGGCCGACATGAAGGCGATGACGAAGCCGCCAAGCGCCGCCGAAAGGAACATACTGAAATACTCGCGCCGGTTGGTGGTGATGTACTTTTCGCCCCGTTTGCTTGCGCTGTCCGTCATGCGCAGGGAAAGCAGGCCGACGTTGGTACTCCAGTAATCGGAGAGCCGGTTCTTGCGGCATTCGGCGCGCACCGCCCGCTTGAAGAACGTCACCGCCTGGGGCAGTAATGAATCGATGGTGCGTGTCCGGTGCAGTTCGTGCAGCAGGTCAAGCATTTCATGGATACGGTCGAGGTGCTGCCGCAGGCGTTCCAGCGTGAAAGTCAATGTCAGACTGGTTCCCAGACGGGACGCACGCCGGCGCACACGTTGCAGAACTTCCTGGCACTGGTCGAGCATGACCCCGAGGTGGGCTTCGTCCCCAAGCGGAGCATCGGGATTGTCCCACCAGGTGCGGTAAGCCCCCAGATAAGCCATGACCTCGGTATTCTGGGCAATAAATGGGGACTCCACTTCTTCGAGGTGCGGATCGATCCGCACCAGTTCGGGGTCAAGCCCGATGGCCGAAACGTGATAGGAAAGGATGCGCAGGGCTTCAAGCATTTCCGAGAGCGCGATGGGCAAGCCTTTCCTGTTGCGGGACACGGTTCCCTCATCGTCAAGCAGGGTACTGAAAAAATCGATCCACACTTCGTCGGGAACCGCTTCGACCCAGATTTCGTCGTCCTTGCGGTGGAAGATCACCGTCAGAAGGTCTTTGAGGTATGTTGGATCAACGACATCGGGCAGCAGACCGTGCGAGATGCGACGTGCCGTTTCGGAGAAGAAACCGGTCGAAGGCAGCAGGCCCGAAGAAACGTAAAGCGAAGTCTGTTTGTGGCCGACGAAAAGCTTCAGCAGCGCCGTGCGCAGCACACGCCGGGTGTCTGGGGCGTCAATCAGCATCTGCGTCAGTTCGGACAGTGCGGCGACGGTATCATCGGTGCGATGCGTGCGGGAGGGGCGCACGGTATTGACCAACGTGACCCAGGCAAAAACATGGTCGTTGCCAGGATCAGTGGCTATGCGGGCAAGCAGCGCCTCCAGACGTTTTTTCCGGGCAATCTCGGGAGAAATCCTGCGAAAGAATCTAAGGGGGTTCCAGGCAAAAACCATCGGACTACCATCTCCTGTATTCCTGTCTTATTTCCGTGGCAGGTGGCCCGCCGTTTCTCACGGGAGACAACCTGCAAATGTCTCGAATATATTTCATATCTCTGTTTCTGGCGAGATCGGGATCAACCAATGTCGCCGTGTCATCAACCTGTCACAAATGCCCCTTAAAGTGATACGACGGTATTCCAACCACGTGAGATAAAACACCATGTTTCAATCCACGCCCGTGCCCGGGCGACAAAAGCGCTTGAAAGAGGTTACGCCTCTCCCAAGCGAGATTATCCCCCTAAAGGGGGAGGTTTCTAACCGAGGTTTGTTTTTGATGAAACGGCTGATTATGGCTGCCTGCGTTGCAGCGCTCTCTTCCCTGAGTATCAACACACCGGCGGCCGATAACGTCACCGGAGCCGGGGCGAGTTTCCCCGCGCCGCTCTACACCCGTTGGGCAGCGGATTACAACAAGTCCACCGGGCATAAGATCAATTACCAGTCGATCGGTTCCAGCGCAGGGATGAAACAGATCGATGAAAAAACGGTGGACTTCGGCGCTTCCGACGCGCCGCTCACCGACGCGGCCTTGCAGGAAAAAGGCTTGATCCAATTCCCGACAGTCGTTGGCGGCATCGTACCCATCGTCAACATCCAGGGTATCGCGCCGGGTCAGTTGAAATTGGACGGCCAGCTTATCGGCGATATTTACTTGGCCAAGATCGCCGTCTGGAACGACCCCGCCATCGTGGCGCTCAATCCCGGCCTCAAGTTGCCCAACACGAAGATCGCCGTCGTCCGCCGTGCGGACGGGTCGGGTACGACCTTCGGTTTCACCAACTATCTGAGCAAGGCCAACCCCGAATGGAAAGAAAAAGTCGGCGAAGGCACGGCGGTAAATTGGCCGACCGGCCTTGGCGGCAAGGGCAATGAAGGCGTAGCGGCATACGTAGGCCGCCTCAACGGTGCAATCGGCTATGTCGAGTACGCCTACGCCAGGCGCAACAAGCTGGCGCACACGCAACTGCAAAACAGTGCGGGCAAATTCGTTCAACCCTCAGAAGCCAGCTTCAAGGCTGCTGCTGCGGGCGCGGAGTGGGAAAAGAGCTTCCATCAGATTCTGACCGACCAGCCGGGCGATGAATCCTGGCCGATCACCTCCGCGACCTTCATTATGATGCACAAGAAACAGGACAAGCCCGCGCAAGCCGCCGCCGTGCTCAACTTCTTCGCATGGGCTTACAAGAACGGTGACGCGCAGGCGGGCAACCTGGATTACGTCTGCCTGCCGCAAAGCGTAAAAGACATCGTGATGCAGTCGTGGCAATCGGTTACGGATGCTTCGGGGAAAGCGGTCAGATAACAAAGAAGGGGGTCAACCGGGGACAAACCCTGATTGCCCCTGAAAGTGTCGGTTTTTTTTACACTGCCCCATGCGCTGCAACATGGCATTTATATAAAACCCTAATTATTCTTAATGTTACGATGCTTGGAAATTTATGGCATCAATCTTGCGGGCTGCATCTTCGCACTTCAGAGTACACGTACAGTTTGACAGGAGAGAACATCATGCGATGCGCAAAAAAACTCGTCGTTGCGCTTGCGGCTGGCCTGATTTCTACGAGCGCCTTTGCGGGAGCAATCATACCCGTACAACCATATGAAGAAGGCGTACCCATGCTTCCAAGGATTGGTAGCGACTACTCCTCCATCAATATCGGTTTTGATATCAATTTCTTTGGCAAAACCTACTCCGAGGTGTACGTCAATGACAACGGAAGCATCACTTTCGACTCCGCGCTTGGCTGTGACGGCAGCACACTTAACTGCCTTTCATCTGTGGCAAAACAAACATTCATTGCCCCGTTTTTCGGCAATGCTTCACGTGGGGTCACTTATGGGGAGACGGTCTATGACAGTCATCGCGCCTTCGCCGCGCAGTGGTGGGGTACGAATGTTTCAGGAACTTCGTACGCTGAACAATTTCAGGTAGTGCTCGTTGATCGGTCCGATACTGGCGCAGGTAATTTCGACTTCGTCTTCAATTTCGATTCTGCTCCGAGTGTCTATGGCGCTTCTGGTTCTTCCTTCTTTGGCTACGGCGCAAACGGTTCCTTCTATGAGCCTATGACGGGTTTTTGGGATATCAACCTCTACCCCACCTGGCTGCCGATCCTCATGCTTAACTCGCCTGTCTCCGGACGCTACGTTTTCGCGGTGCGCGGTGACGTGGTTATCGGATATGTTCCTGAACCCGAAACCTGGGCCATGCTGCTGGCCGGGTTGGGTATTGTCGGCATAGTCGCACGCAAGCGGCGGGTTACGGCGTAAAACACAGACTGGAATCCATCGGGGGCAGGCCCCAATTACCTTTGGTAATTGGGGCCTGCCCCTTAATTAGTTACCTGTAGCTACCGGCAGGCATCCCCTGTCACAGTTCTGTCACAAATCTGCCATAGACTGCCGGGAGTCTTAAGACTTTATGACTGAATGCGGCTGAACTTGAATATTTCCAACGCCCTTGCTGATCGCCTGTTTTCGCTTACGGCGCGTAGCGCAGCGTTTCTTACGCTGGTTTTGCTCTCAGGCATCATCGCTTCCCTCGTCATAGGAGCCTGGCCGGCAATCCGGGAGTTTGGTCCGGGCTTTCTGACAAATAACGCATGGGATCCGGTCAAGGAGAATTTCGGCGGGCTGGTCATGATCTACGGCACGCTGGCAACCTCCTTCATCGCGCTGCTGATCGCGATCCCGGTGAGCTTCGGTATCGCGCTTTTCCTCACAGAACTATCGCCGGTGTGGCTGAAGCGCCCGCTCGGTACGGCCATCGAACTGCTGGCCGCCGTGCCTTCCATCGTGTATGGCATGTGGGGCTTGATGGTGTTCGGCCCGGTGCTGGGGCGCTACGTGCAAGAGCCTTTGCAGTCCCTCCTGGGCGATATGCCTTTCCTTGGGGCGCTGGTATCCGGCCCACCCGTGGGCATCGGGCTTTTGTCTGCGGGGATCATCCTTTCGATCATGGTCATCCCCTTCATTGCCTCGGTGATGCGCGACGTGTTCGAGGTGACGCCGCCACTGTTAAAGGAATCGGCCTACGGGCTAGGGGCGACAACGTGGGAAGTGGTCTGGCATGTGGTGTTGCCTTACACGAAGACGGGGGTGCTAGGCGGCATCATGCTGGGGCTTGGGCGTGCGCTTGGCGAAACGATGGCAGTCACATTTGTCATCGGCAACATGAATCAACTGCGTTCGCTGTCGCTGTTCGAGCCGGCCAACAGCATCACTTCGGCCCTTGCCAACGAATTTGCCGAGGCCGCACCGGGACTGCACCAGGCATCCCTGATCTACCTGGGACTCGTCCTGTTCCTGATTACTTTCACGGTGCTGATCTGTTCCAGGCTCCTGCTCATGCGCCTGAAAAAGAATGAAGGCCAACGCGTATGAGCCGGGTGCAGACATGAATCCCGATACGGCATCCAAGGCTGCGCGCTTTGCCCGTCGCAAGCGGTTCAACCGGGCTGCCATTGCGCTTTCCATGATCGCGATGCTGTTCGGCATGTTCTGGCTGGCGTGGATATTGTGGGAAACGGTCTACATCGGCTTGTCCAGCCTGAGCATAACGATGCTGACGGAAAGTACGCCACCGGCCGGTGACGACGTCGGGACGGGCGGTCTGGCCAACGCGATGATGGGTTCCTTCCTGATGGTCGCGCTGGCCACGTTCATCGGCGCGCCTATCGGTATCCTCTCCGGTATATATCTGGCCGAATACGACCCACAAGGCAAACTTGCGGCTACGGTACGTTTCATCAATGACCTCCTGCTCTCCGCGCCTTCCATCATCATTGGCCTCTTCGTGTATGCGGTCATCGTGATGCAGTTCAGGGAATTTTCAGGATGGGCAGGCGCAGCGGCGCTGGCGCTCATCGTCATCCCTATCGTGATCCGCACGACCGAGAACATGCTGGCGCTCATTCCCGCCGGATTGCGCGAAGCGGCTTACGCACTGGGCACGCCGAAATGGAAAGTCATCACCCGGATCACGCTGGTTGCCGCACGCGCCGGGGTGCTGACCGGCATACTGCTCGCCGTGGCGCGCATCTCCGGCGAAACCGCACCACTGCTTTTCACCGCGCTAAATAACCAGTTCTGGAAAGCAAGCCTCTCCGGCCCGCTTGCCAATCTACCGGTAACGATCCTCCAATTCGCCATGAGTCCCTACGAAAACTGGCAACAACTCGCCTGGGGCGGCGTGTTCCTGATTACGCTCGCCGTGCTCGGCCTCAACATCCTGGCTCGGATGCTGTCCCGTGAGAAACTGTAATGAATATGGCTGAACCTCCATCCCTCGCCGTGTCGATCAAGATCGCTGTCCGGGATCTGAATTTTTATTACGGCAAATTTCAGGCTCTCACGTCGATCAACCTCGACATCCCGGAACATTGCGTGACGGCTTTCATCGGCCCTTCCGGCTGTGGCAAATCGACGCTCCTGCGCACCTTCAACCGGATGTTCGAGCTATACCCGGAACAGCGCGCCGAAGGCAGCATCCTGCTCGACGGCGAAAACCTGCTCACCTCGAAACAGGACGTGGCGCTGATCCGCGCCCGCATCGGCATGGTGTTCCAAAAACCTACGCCGTTCCCGATGTCGATCTTCGACAACATCGCCTTTGGGGTGAAGCTGTTCGAAAAACTCTCCCGCATTGATCTGGAAGAGCGCGTGGAATGGGCGCTCCGGAAAGCGGCGCTCTGGGACGAAGTGAAAGACAAACTCCCCCAGAACGGGGCCAGCCTCTCAGGCGGCCAGCAGCAACGCCTGTGCATCGCACGCGGCATCGCAATCAAACCGGAACTGCTGTTGCTCGACGAGCCTTGCTCCGCGCTCGACCCGATTTCCACCGCACGCATCGAAGAACTGATTGCAGAACTGAAAAAGGACTACACGGTAATCATCGTCACGCACAACATGCAGCAAGCGGCCCGGGTGAGCGACTACACTGCCTACATGTATCTTGGCGATCTCATAGAATTCGGTGAAACCGAGCAGATGTTCCTGAAACCCGTCCGGCGCGAAACCGAGGATTACATCACCGGGCGCTTCGGCTAGAAGCCCAAATCCTGCAAGAGACCGACATGAACGAAAAGCATCTCTCCTCCCAGTTCGATAGCGACCTGAACAGCGTTTCCTCGCAACTCATGGAAATGGGCGGACTGGTTGAGGCGCAAATCCAGCGCGCCATCAAATCACTGGCAAATTTCTCCGTATCCGAAATCAGCGACGTACTCGACGTGGAAGCCAGGGTCGACCAGATGGAAGTCGAAATCGACCGCGCCATCACCGCTGTCGTCGCGCGCCGCCAACCCGCCGCCCGCGACCTGCGCCTGCTCCTGGCCATCTCCAAAATCACCTCCAACCTGGAACGTGCCGGGGACGAAGCCCACAAGATCGGCAAGCGCGTGAAGTCCCTCGTGGAAAGCGGCGAAACCCGCCAGATGCCGATCGGCGACCTGCGCGTGGCATCCGACCTGGCCGCCAACCTCATCCACCGCGCACTGGATGCCTTTGCCCGGCTGGATGTGGCCGCTGCCATTTCCATCTACCGGGAAGACGACCTGATCGACCGTGAATTCAAGGGTTTCACCCGCAAACTCGTCACCTACATGATGGAAGACCCACATACCATCAGCAGCAGCCTCGATCTTCTGTTCATTGCCAAGGCTATTGAACGTATCGGAGATCACGCCAAGAATATCTCCGAGTTCATCATCTACATCGTCCATGGCATGGACGTGCGCCACAGCAAGCTCAAGGGAATCGAAGCCATCGTCCGGTCAGAGTAAGCCTAATTTTTCATGAATGTCGCCTTTGCCCCGAAGCCGCGCGTGCTGGTCGTCGAAGACCAGCAGGACATTGCCGAGCTTATCCTCATCCACCTGCGCCACGAAGGTTTCGAGGCTGTCGCGGCGGAAAACGGCGTTGCCGCCCAACAGGAACTGAATGCCATTCTGCCTGATCTCGTGCTGCTCGACTGGATGTTGCCCGGCGGCCAGAGCGGGCTTGATCTCGCGCGCAAGTGGCGCGCCGCGCCGCGCACGAAAAACATCCCCATCATTATTCTCACCGCCCGTGGTGAAGAAGCCGACAAGATCGCCGGACTGGACAGCGGCGGGGACGACTACATCACCAAACCCTTCTCCCCCGCCGAACTCATGGCGCGCATCCGTGCCCTATTACGCCGCCGCGCACCTGAACAACTCGCCGACACCGTGACCGTGGGGGAGCTTTCGCTCGATGCCGCCGCCTTAAGCGTCTGCCACCAGGGGCAGGAACTCCCAATAGGGCCGACCGAATTCCGTCTGCTGCACTATCTGATGAAACACCCGAACCGCATCCACTCCCGCACCGCCCTGCTTGACAGGATATGGGGTGACCACGTTTTTATCGAAGAACGCACCGTCGACGTCCACATCAAGCGTCTGCGTGCATCTCTCCGGAAAGCCGGAACCATGATCGAAACCGTGCGCGGCGCAGGCTACCGCCTCAGATCAAAGCAGGACGGCTGAACCCCATGCCTTCCCTGTTTTCCCGGATAACGTCCTTGTTACTCCTCATGGCGGCTGGTGCGGCATTTGGCGCCCTGCCTGGATATGCGGGCATCGGGCTGGGCGCCGCCACAGGCGCGCTGGCCTGGCTGGTCTGGGACAACTGGCGCGCGCAGTCCTTTGCTGACTGGCTGCACCGCATACGGGAGGATCCGGACACACCGCCGCCCCGGCTCGACAGCCAGCGCCAGGAGTTCTCCGAACGCATCCAACGTCTCCTGCGCAAGCAGGGCCGTGAAACGAAAGAACTCGAAAACCGCCTGAATAACCTCCAATCCGCGCTGCAAGCCTCGCCCAACGGGGTCATCATCCTGGACGAACAGGAATGTATCGAATGGTGCAACCGCATGGCCTGCGAACACTTCGGGCTGGACAGCCGCCGCGACATCTCGCAGCGGATCACGCACCTGCTGCGCGTCCCTAGTCTGGTCAAAAGCCTCGCCGCACGCGACTTCTCTGAGGCCATCACGCTGGAAAGCCCCATCAGCACGGCTTCCCGTCCCCTGCGCCTCGAAGTGCGGCTCCTCCCCTACGGACAAGGACGCTTGCTCATGCTCTCGCAGGACGTCACCGCCATCGAGCAAGCCGAAGCCATGAGGCGCGACTTCGTCGCCAACGTCTCCCACGAAATCCGCACCCCTCTCACCGTGCTGGCGGGCGTCGTCGAAACCCTGCAAACCCTGCCGCTTGGTGACGAGGAACGGGCCAACATGCTCCACCGCATGGCCCAGCAGGCGGGAAGAATGAAAAACCTGGTGGCCGACCTCCTCACCCTCTCCCGCCTGGAAGACAGCGCCCCGCCCGGAATGAACGAATGGACACCCGTTTGCACCCTGCTGGAACGGGTCAACACCGACGCCCTCGCCCTTTCCGCGCATCTGGCCGGAAAGGACTCCCCTGGGCACTGCATCATTTTTGAAGGCATGGACGCCTCCGGGGAAATCGCCGGTCTCGCATCCGAATTGCAGAGCGCCTTTTTTAACCTTGTCAACAACGCCATCCGCTACACCCCGCCAGACGGCACTATCGCCGTCAGTTGGCGGAGACAATCCAATGGCAGTGCGCGTTTTTCCGTGCAGGACAGCGGCCCCGGCATCGCCCCTGAGCACATCCCGCGCCTGACGGAACGTTTTTACCGCGTCGACTCCGACCGCTCCCGCGCCAGCGGCGGGACAGGGCTGGGCCTTTCTATCGTCAAACACGTCCTGCAACGACACAATGCCACGCTGTCCATCGAAAGCTCGCCATCGCGGGGTTCCTGTTTTACCGTAACGTTCCCTTCGGAGCGGATACGGATGAGTTAAACCATGCCCGGTTTTTCCACCCGCCTGATTGCCTGGCAACGCGCTCATGGCCGACACGGCCTGCCGTGGCAAGGCACGCGCGACCCTTACCGGATATGGCTCTCCGAAATCATGTTGCAGCAGACGCAGGTCGCTGCCGTCATCCCGTATTACGCGCGTTTTCTCGCACGTTTCCCGGATGTCGGCTCACTGGCTGCCGCGCCGGTGGAAGAAGTCATGGCGCTCTGGAGCGGCCTGGGCTACTACGCCCGCGCCCGAAACCTGCACCGCGCCGCATGCGTGGTGATGGAAAAACACGGCGGACAATTCCCCGTCACGGCAGCGGCGCTGGC
>Ga0123354_10006353_pt1 | contig 17533 bp, 13 predicted proteins | sample TergutLab28metaG_2_FD_97872 | JGI IMG/M metagenome (GOLD analysis project Ga0123354, IMG submission 97872) | Labiotermes labralis P4 segment gut microbial communities from Petit-Saut dam, French Guiana - Lab288 P4 | ecosystem: Host-associated > Arthropoda: Insects > Digestive system > Gut ...
AACCATTGCGTTTAGCGGAGGCAAAGACAGTACCGTTCTTATGCACCTAATTCGTAACATAATGAAAAAGGATATACCGGCGCTTTTCGTGAATACCGGAAACGAATTCCCGGAAGTTATTAAATTTGCTTCTAAAAAATACACCAACGTAACCACAATCAGACCAAAAATTCATCTACCGAAAATCATAAGCAAATATAACTGCATAACAGGCGAAATGGGTTGCGAATCAATGCTAAGACAAAAAGCATGGCTCCGAACAGGTTGCAACACGTTCGGGAAACATAGCAAAAGCAAACCGTTTTCAATCTGGACAGAGCGCGATATTTGGGAATATAAAAAAATCTTCGATGTGGAATTTTGCGAAATCTACAACGACAACAGAGTAACAAGAACCGGCTGTATGTTTTGTGGTTTTGGTGCAACATTTGAGAACATTAGTCGGTTTGAGATAATTAAAGAACGACACCCAAAAATCTACAACCATTTTTTGAAAATAGAAAACAACGGTATAACGTACCGTGAAGCGCTTAACGCCGTTGGCATAATATTACCGGATGACACAGGATACCAACATAATATTTTCAGCCAACAAACATTTAAATAATTATGAGTAAAAAAACATTCAACCCCCAAGATTGGGCGCCGAGCAACAAACTCAAATCCCCTCTTAAAAATCTTAGCAATCTTAATAATCTTGATAAAATCATGGTTCAGACACCCAACGACATCGAACAAATAACCCAAAGAATAGAATCCGCGGCCCTCGATATAGCCCCCAATTACGCCGATTGGCGCGATTTAGGCTTCGCCCTCGCTGACGCGCTCGGCGAAGGCGGGCGCAACTATTATCACCGTCTAAGCCGTTTCTATCCCGAATACACAGAATCAGAAACCAACAAACAATACAACAACTGCCTCAAATCCCATGGACACGGCATAACCATTAAAACCCTCTACCACTTGGCAAAGCAAGCCGGTATCGACCTTTCAGTCCCCAAAGTCCCCGACTCCCTCCCTTGTGGGGAGGGCCGGGGAGAGGATAAAAAACAAATTTCCAAATTACCAAATGTCCAAAATGGCAATATGGAAATATTGGAAATTTCAGACATAGAAAAAACCCCAACCTTCCCCGAAACAATATACAAAAACCTGCCCGATTTTTTACAACAAGCAACAGCAAAAGCCACATCACCTGAAGATAAAGACTTACTTTTACTCGGTTCACTTGTAGCAATTTCATCTTGTTTGCCAAATATTTACGGAATTTATGCAGAAAGAAAAGTCTTTCCAAACCTTTTTCTTTTCATAACCGCTTCCGCCTCGGCCGGAAAAGGGCGCTTAACTCTATGCAAAGAATTGATATACCACATTCATCGCGAACTGATAGAACAAAACCGCGTCGCCTTTGAAGAATACCAACGCGAACTCAATAACTACACATTAGCAAACAAAAACGACAAACGCGAAATGGAACGCCCCCAAGAACCGCCCCTGCGAATGTTAATCATTCCTGCCAACAACAGTTCGACAGGACTTTTCCAAATCCTGAACGACAACAAAGGCGTAGGATTACTGTTTGAAACCGAAGGTGATACATTAGCCCAAACATTCAAATCAGAACACGGCAACTATTCTGACGGATTTCGCAAAGCCTTCCACCACGAAACCATATCCTACAACCGCCGTAAAGACCGTGAATATGTAGAACTCGAAACGCCCCGCTTGTCGGCATTACTTTCCGGAACGCCAAAACAAGTCTCAGCCCTTATTCCAAACGCCGAAAACGGCTTGTTCAGCCGATTCATTTTCTACTACATGAACATCCTGCCCGTATGGAAAGACGTATTTGCCGGTGACGATAAAACCTCCCTCGACGACTACTTCAAACAATTAGGAACCCAATTCCTCAACTTCTACAAAACCCTGCAAAACCTTCCCGATCCAATCCGATTCAGCCTCACCAAAGCCCAACAACAACAATTCAACGCCTATTTTGCAGAAACCCAAAACCAATACCTCTGCCTCTGCGGCATCGACTACTTAGCAACCGTCCGCCGCTTAGGCTTAATCACCTTCCGCATAGCAATGATTCTAACCACCCTGCGCCTAATGTCCCATTTTGTCCCAACTGTCCCTCTAATTTGTAGCGACCTCGATTTCAACACCGCCATAGAAATCGTAAAAATCCTCATCCAACACGCCGCCAAAGTCTTCAACGCCCTGCCCGCCGAACAGGTATCACCCACAACCAACAATCCCCGAATGTCCCTGTATCAGTCCCTTCCGTCCCAATTCGACAAACAAACCTACATTGCCCTGGCAACCCGATTACAAATCCCTGAAAGTACCGCAAACAAGTGGCTTACAAAGTTCGTAAGCAGTAATCTATTGACAAAGCAAGCACATGGTAATTACTTGAAAAAAGAGAGTTAATTGGGGTGAATTTTCAATAAATAACTTCGAATCTTTTTATTTATAACTACTTACCTTTCAATATTTTTACATTTTTACCTTTCCTCATTTTTATTATATGACTGCTATTATGGAATAAGTACGTTGATTTAATAAATTTCATTATAACATCTCTATGAATGAGATTTTTACAACGATTTATATATTGTTTTAAATGCTTTTTCCGTATAAGCCATATTTTAAATTTAATGCATAAATAAATTATCAATGTTGAAATAATAAGCAATAAATTCCATTTGAAGATTGAAATTTTTTCCATCTTTGCATCTTTGCCTATTTCCAAAGAATTATATTGAAATTCGTGTAAAGAATCTACTGCACACGCAAAAACACGACTTTCTTCATAATTTTGATTTTTTCTAACAGAGTCATAATATTTTGCTTCGAGTTGGATTTCTCTTTTTAAAGAATCAAAGGTAGAATTTTTAATTTTTGACGAAATAATTCTATCAGCTTTATTAGCACGAACGTCCTTTGACAAACTTGATTCTGCTGCTAATAACATAGAATCAATTTCAAAACCTTTTATAGGTGGTGCAGTATGTGACCATGCAATTGATCCAATACCTTTTTCCGGTTGACCAGGTTGACCCGATTGTACTGAATTTAAACTTGTTATATGTATGAATAAGAAACATACAGAAAGAACTGATAAAAGAACACCGGCTACTCTTTTAAAAATTTCTGTTGTATTTTTTTCTTTATCAATTCCTTTCAAATTCTCAATACGACATATTGGCTGAATCGATTTATAAACGCTTTTCTCAATATTCTTACTGTTTTTTTTCTTTAACTCAGTTTCAATTAAGAAATCAAATGCAATAACTTCTTTAATTTTTAACAAATCTATTGTAATTATTATAGTATTTTTGGCAGTGTGTAATTTTCCTATCTTTGATTTTAAATGTGCTTCTATTAATCTATAATAACTCGGAAAAAGGATTGAAATTGGAGAAAAAATCATGGGTTGTGATATATCTAAATTGCCTATGTTTTTTATTGAAGCAGTAAGTAATACTCTACATTTATTTGATGTATTTTCATTTTGATTTAATATATCAATGTTTAAAGGTTTACATTCGTTTATTATAAAAACTAATTTTATTTTATTTTTTGCACTAATAGTCAAGTATATTCCCCAAAAGGCGATTAAAATACCTATTATTGTTCCGACATCCACTTTCATAATTCACTGTGATTCAAAGTGTTAATTTTATTATGTGCAAAATCATTTTTTATTAATCTTATGGATCTTAAATTCCTTATACTATTCTCTTCGTTTAGTCAGTCCGCACCAAAATTTATTGAAAAGTCCATCCCTTTTTCTCCGCAATGCTTGGGTCGCAAGTTTCCGTCCCGGGATTACCGTCTATTTTTATTTCCTTTTTCAACATATTACTGGGTAGCGTTCCAAACAAAGTATTAAGGGCTAAACTTGTTAATTGATTATTATTGCATCGCAATGCTATCAACGAAGTATTTTTACTAACGTCCAAATCCGTTAATAGATTATCGAAGCACCACAACAATGTCAGCGCAGTATTTTTGCTTACATCCAAAACTGTTAAACCATTATCAAAACACCACAACTCTGTCAGCGCAGTATTATTACTCAAGTCCAAACTTGTTATTATATTGGTAGAGCACCACAACTTTGTCAGGTCAGTATTTTTGCTCACGTCCAAACTTGATAATGAATTATTGGTGCACCCCAACTCTGTCAGCGCCGTGTTTTTACTCACGTCCAAACTTGTAAAATGGTTAACGGAGCAATCCAATACTGTTAACGCAATATTTTTGTCTACATTCAAACTTGTTAATTCATTAACGGAGCAATACAAAAATGTCAGCGCAGCATTTTTGCTCACATCAAGGCTTGTTAATTGATTATAACTGCAATCTATATGCGTTATGTCTTCACCGATAATAGTTATGGTGCGGGGAGAAGCTCTGGTATAGCTGTGAACATAACTATCCCAATAATTATTTTGTTGATCACCTTGAAACGTATATGTTTCGGTTCTCGAACCATCACCCCAATCAATTGTGAAAGTGCCTGAACCTTGCATATTAAGTTTTACATCACTCGATTTTGCCGTCGTCATGGTCATTTGCTTGTGAATTGGTGCCGTTTGGCATGTCGCCGTTTCGAAAGCAACTGTTGTAATCATGACTACTGTCAGATAAAATATTAAATTTTTCATTTTATAAATTATTAAAAATTGAATAAAACAAAATTTGAACCTTTTATATCCGTATATCTGAGAAGGATATGCAAAAGTATAGATTTTTTTTAACATGACAAAGCAAATTCAGCTTCTGCTTTATAACAGTATGCGACAACACTATGGTAAATGGAGATAATTCCGAACAACCGACAAGTGACTATAACGTTAATGTATCGTTAACATAATGCTAAGATTGTGTTAATATAACTGTGGTGTCAATGTAATATTAACATTTCATTAATCCATTGGTTATAAGATAAGTTATGTATATATGTTTCGAAAAAACACAAATCTTCGGCAAAAAATAAGAAAAATACATAAAATTTTTCATTCTGAGTAAAAAAAGATGTAAATGTGAAAATATTTTAATAATTTTGAGCACGAATTTTAAATACAAAAATATGCAGACATAAAAAAGTAAAATCATATAAAAAAAATATTTTGAACTTATAGCATTTATTCTCTCGTTGTCAGAAATCTACCAATTTAAGTCAGTGGGAATAGGTTGCGAAGGTTCACGCGATAAGCGTGAACTGTTTTTTGCACTTATTTACTGACAATGGTTTTGGTAGAGCCATGACAACGATAATAAGCAATATAAAAAAAACAGTTTCACGCTTTTTGTGTGGCTATATTTCAAATAGAAAATTTACTAATTAACTTAATACAAACAATTTATTATTCGTATGAAAATTTTTAAAACATTAGCAGTCGTAATCATTGTAATGGTTATACACGTATTGTCGTGCGAAGCACAACAGACTAGCAACAACACCACAGACGAAGGTGTAGTAATTAATGGTGTAAAATGGGCAACCCGAAATGTAGATAAACCGGGAACTTTTGCCAAAAAGCCCGAAACTCCCGGTATGTTTTACCAATGGAATAACAATATAGCGTGGAGTGCTACTAACCCGATAACAAATTCCAAAGGTGGTAAAAAATGGGACTACAACCACAACAGATCTACAAAAGATGGGTACCCCATAACAAAATGGGCAACTACTAATGACCCAAGCCCAAAAGGTTGGCGTTTGCCTACTGCAGAAGAATTCCGTACTTTATTTGATACCAAAAATGTATTTGACGAATGGATAACTCAAAATGGAGTAAAGGGCAAAAAATTTACGGATAAAAAAACAGGTCAGTCCATCTTCTTTCCCGCGGCAGGTAATCGACATGACGAGAGTGTTGAAACGTTAGAGGACAAAGTAAAGCTATATAATGTTGGTGAATATGGTATATATTGGAGCAGTAATTCAAACAAACTGGGCTATGCATACTACTTGCTCCTTTCAAGCAAAGGCAAAATAGTAGGTGACGATGGGATATATGAACAAGAAACAGCTCTTTCAATTCGTTGCGTGGCAAAATAAATGCTATACGTGCAATATGATATAGCTAATTATTTATTTTACAACTTAAAATAGAAAAAAACATGAATAAAATTGTCAGACAAACAAAGGTGATGGAGTTGGAGACTATTCAAGAAAACGAAGCGAAGCAGAAAGATCGGATGAATAGAGGAAATTTGAAAATAGGTACAATTTTTGCTTTTGTATTTTCTATTGTCTTTACAACCGTAGTCTCCATTTCTTGCAACGGAAAAGATGATAAAAATGATCCCAAGACTAATATCTGGGATAGTAGTGTTGATGTTTATGTAGTAGGAACCTATTCTGGTGGAGGTGCAGCTATATGGAAAAATGGAATTCAAACCATGTTTCCAAAAGTAGGTGAAGATGCATATAATACAAATACTGCAAAATCTGTTTTTGTTGTAGGAAACGATGTTTACGTGGCAGGAGGCAACGAATATGTTGGACCATCGGTATTATGGAAAAATGGAGAGCCGACTATTTTGTCTACAGATGCAAGAGCTTCTTCTGTTTATGTCGTAGGAAATGATGTTTATGTTACAGGTATTAGAACGATAGTAAACAACTCTGTACCTATATTATGGAAAAATTTGTCGGAAACCGTTCTTGCAGCAGGAGGAAATGCTTCTTCTGTTTATGTTACAGCAAACGATGTTTATGTCGCAGGAACAGCAAAAGATGGTAATGGTTATTCAAATGCGGCAGTTTGGAAAAATGGAGTGCTAACAAATCTACAAGGAGAAGCAAGTGAGGCGCGCTCAGTTTTTGTTTCAAAAAACGATATTTATATTGCAGGTACAACGCGTGATGGTGATTATTTTAAAGCGGCACTGTGGAAAAATGGACAACTTTTTATTTTGAATAAATCAAGTGAAACGAGTTTTGCAAATTCCGTTTATGTTGTTGGGGATGATGTTTATGTTGTCGGGGAGGTATATAATGAAGACGGTTCTTATCGGGCAGCATTATGGAAAAATGGAATACTATACTTACTGTCATTCTCACAAACAGACGAGAAGTGGAGTTCTGCAAATTCTGTTTATGTCGTAGGAAATGATGTTTATGTAGCAGGGCATATTAATCAAGAGAGTACATTATGGAAAAATGGAGTCCCTATTATTTTAGAAAATAGTGGTGGTCCTGCAAATTCCGTTTTTGTAGTTTCTCGTTAAAAATAACATAATAAAAAAATGTAATGCTATAATACTGTAACGAGGAATAATCAAGTTATCAATTATATACTAACAACTTAAAATAGAAAAAATATGTCTAAAGTTATTAAACAAACGGGAATAATGGAGCCAGAAACCATTGAAAAAAACGAGAGTATAGGGAAAAGTCGGACGATTCAGAAAAACTATTATTTTTTCATCAAAATGTTTTGTTTATTACTTGTAATGGACTTAGCAAATACAGTTTTTGCACAATCTTATACAGTGTGGAAAAATGGTAGTCAGATAAATTCGTACAATACTTGGCAAGAAGCAGTTTATCAATCCTCGGCGACGGGTAATACTATTTCACAAGTAAAAGATATCAATAAAACGATTATCTATGAGCAAAATACAGGCAGTCCGAAATATTGGATGTTTCAACAAAATCCTTATCCGTCATATTCATCTTCAAATCCTTCTGATGCTAACAATTTTATCAACATTTATCCTGTTACAAATGCGATTGTTCTCAATGGAAACGGTACAGTTTATGGTGCAAGAACAGACGGAAAGAATACTATTTATAGAGCAATAGATGGATTGGAGGCAGATGGTTCGTATGTTTATAAATATTCAGTTTCAAGAAGTGATTTGTTATCAATGACAGCAACACTTGACTTATCGCAAACAGCTGTAAATACAAATACTAATTCAGGACAACAATATCCAGAGAATCTTTATATCTATGGACGTTTAGGTTGGGATAATTGGGAATTTATCGAACTTGGTTTTGTAAAAAGTAGCACTGGATGGAACGGTTATTATAGTTGTTATTACTAACAACTTAAATCATAAAAATATGTTTAATATTATCAAACAAAAACGAGTAATGGAACCAAAGACCATTCAAAAAAATAGGGATAGTTTGAAAAGCCGGATGAGTAAAGATAATTTCTTTAAAAGTAAATTGACCATAACAACAAAGGTTCTTTTTGCAACAATTTTAGCAATTGTTATTATGGATCTTGATTTGGGGAATATAGCGTCGGGTAATGGAATATTTGTATACTGCAATACTGATTGTGATATTTCAGGTGAATTAAACAATAACGGTATAATTGATATACATCTTAAAAAAAGATGGAATAAAGTTTTCGAAATCTATTGTAGTAGTTCCCCAAAAATAATAACTCTTGGAACTAATAATGTAGTATTTTCTCCAAAAGCAGGATAATAAAATAAACAAACAGTATAACATTAAAAATTAAAATTTTATGTATCAATTATTAAAAAAACAAATAACGTTTGCTCTTATATTGCTTCTTTTATGTAGTGTAGTCATGTCACAAAGTAATTTGAACAACTCTTTTAAGGCAAATCTACAACTTGTATCACTGAAGGTGAATGGAGATATGTATCAAAACAAAACTGGAAATTTCACTGCCACGTTGAAAAACAATGGTAATGGAGCATACAACTCTCGGTTGTGGTTTTATATGGAAAAACCTGTTGTTTATTCACCTCACCAATTGATAGGTGGAGAGGTATATTCTATTGCTGCAAATGAAACCAAAACAATTACCATTACAGGTACTGTTACCTTGCCACCAGATACCTATAATTGTAATATGATATTTGATACTAATAATAATCCTTCTGATATGGCTAGGTTTCAATTTGGAAGCCATCCAAATGTACAGGCTATTGTAAAGGATGTTAACAGTGGAACCAATTCTGTAGTTTCCATGACGGGTAACAAAGTTGGTGTAACCGTTCCGATTGTTCGGTTGGATAAATATGAACTTGAATTGATTGTAGGTGAAGAACAGACGCTCAACGCAACCACCACTCCTGCTGGACAATCTGTAACTTGGAGTAGCAGCAACACAAGCAAAGTTACCGTAGAAGGTAGCTATGGACAAGCAAAAGTAGTCGCCAAAACGTCGGGTACAGTAAATATTAACGCAACATTTGGCGGACAGACGGTTTCCTGTATTGTAACTGTTTACGATTGTTTTTCACAAGACTATGTAACTTTTGATGGAGTAAAATGGGCGACACGCAATGTTGACCAACCCGGTACGTTTGCTGCAAAAGCATCAGATGCGGGAATGTTATACCAATGGAACAGAAAAATTGGGTGGAGTCCAACCGATCCTTTGGTAAATTCCAATGGCAGTACACAATGGGATGGAAGCAACCCCACCGGTAGCAGTTGGGAAGCGGACAATGATCCATCTCCCGCAGGTTGGCGTGTACCAACATACGAAGAAGCAAACGCATTGATACGGGTAACCGCCGGAAAGAGAAGGATTGCTATCGTTAACGGTATTCGCTGCTACCTGTTCGGCGCTGCTGAAAACTCCCTTTTGCTGCCCGCCTACTCGGCACGTGGAACTAACGGAAATCTACCATGGTTGACGAATGAGGCTGCGACGTTCTGGACCAGCACCGAATATAATGCCGACGGCGCCTACACGTTGGATTTGTTAAACTCCCTTTGGACTACTTATTTTGGATTGCGCGCCGCAGGCGTTAATGTACGCAGTGTTAAAAAGTAAAATAATAAGAATAATATTGCAGTCACATCCACATTAGGAACAGTGGAATTTATATAGTAAAAATTCATACAGATAAAGATTTGAAAATAAAGAAAATAGTGAAAGAATAAAATTAATACTAACAACTTATATAGAAAAAAATGATTAAAATTATTAAGCAATCGGGAGTAATGGAAGCAGATACCATTTCAAAAAACAGGCGGAGTTCGAAAAGCCAGATGGGTAGTAGACAGTTTTTGGGTTACCTTGTTATTGCTGTATTTGCTGTATTTACGTCATGTAATACCACGAAATACATACCGGTTGACGGATTGAACAATATTGTCGGTGTTTGGAAGGGTAACTATAGTGCACCACAAGGAGATACCGGACTGACGTTAAACGTTTATAAAGAAGGAAGTGATTATAAAGCAACATGTCATTTCTACAACCTTCCCGGAAGAACAAATACCTTAGAAGGTAAATTCTATATGAATGTTTCATATACACCATCAACAAAAATATATTATCTTAGAGCGTATAAATGGATTGAAGATCCGGGCGGCGGTTGGGTATATTTTGATTTGAATGGATCTATAGTCGGAAATATTTTCAGTGGTTCTGCGATTAGTGATAGATGGGGTACATATGTATTTCAAGCAGTTCGAAATTGAGTACTATGGATATTTATGAATGAATACTTAACAATATAAGATTAAATATTATGTATCAATTATTAAATAATCAAATAACGAATGCCAATAATTACGGAACAATTGTGACAGAGACAATTCTAAAAAGCAAGGTTAATCCGAAAGACCTAATAAGGAGTAGAAGAAACTTTTTATTATTAGGATTGTTGCTGTTTTCTTTATGTATGGCAATTTCTGTTTTTACCTCTTGTGACGATGGTAAGATTAGCTCTCACACTGATCCCGGTGTAGTTATCAACGGAGTGAAGTGGGCAACACGCAACGTTGATGAAGTGGGTACTTTTGCTCCAACCAACAAACCTCTCGGAAAACAATACGAATGGAATCATAAAAAAGCATTCCAAGTTTTTGTAGATAATCAGCTCGAAAACGATAATTATAATCCAAGTGGCATCAAATGGGAAAATGTTAATGACCCATCGCCTAAGGGTTGGAGAGTGCCTACTTATGACGAAATAGCAAGTCTGCTTGATAAAGACAAAGTAAGTGAGAAATTTTGTACTCAAAATAGTGCTCCTGGTGTACTTTTTACAGACAAAACTACAGGTAATACTCTTTTTTTCCCAATAGAAGATCATTTTGTTGGAAATGTACACTACTTAAATACCTCAATATATTGGAGTAATGCACAATTCGCGAGACTACGTTTCGACGATAATGATAATACCTGTCATAGTTTGGTGATTGCTCTACCGAGTGGTACATGTTTTTATAATTTTGATAATATTAATTTAGATTACAGTATCGATATCGGAAATATTGATGAGAAAAGTACAAATTTGAAAAGATATACCTGTTACATCCGTAGCGTGGAAGATATTCCACCTGCCGATGAAGTTTTAATCAATGGTGTTCGTTGGGCAACTCGTAATGTAGGTGACTGTGGCACTTTCGCAGAAAGCAGTAGAGCAATAGGTAAACTATACCAATGGAACCGTAAAAAAGCTTGGTCACCGTCAGAGGGCAAAAATAAACGTTATGACTGGCGTTATCCAGAATGGGATATAACTTTTCCAAGTGGTATAACTTGGGAAGAAATCAACGACCCTTCTCCTACAGGTTGGCGAGTACCTACAACAGAAGAAATCAAAAGCCTTTTAGATGAAAATAAAGTAAGTAGAAAAAGATTTCACGAAGGAGGCGTAATACATGGAATATACGATTTCGAAGGAGTAGCATTTACAGACAAAGCAACAGGTAATACGCTTTATTTGCCACTTACTGGTTCTATTTCTATGAGTGGGATGTATTTTAATTATTGGGCTCATTATTGGAGTAACGCTGCAGACGTTAAATATTTTGAGAGTGCTTATAAATTAAATTTTATGAGTGATGGAGATATATATGGTAAAGTATCAGGTGTAGATGTTATTTCTATCGCAAATGACAGTAAAACATATGGTTATGCTATTCGTAGTGTAAGAAAATAAAAATATGATTATGATAACAACTTTAGATTTAGAGAAATGGCAGAAAGCCATACAAGGCATTGAGGCAGGACAAAAAGAGTTGTCGTCCGAAGAATTATCGGCATTTCACGCATTGAAAGAACTTTTTAACAACAGCAACTTTGAGTCGAGTGGAAGCGTTACCAATATCAAAGTAATCAAAGACAACTTGAAACAACACGATAAGCATCGTCTTTTAAGAGTACATTTGATAAACTTTGTTTCACTTTGTGAGCAATATTTTAAGAATAAAAATGTTCAAGTCAACACAGATACACAAGTTTCGGTTCAATCAAAAATATTGCACAATGTACCCCACTGTGAAATAAAACCACCAACACCGCTTTCAAATCCTCCATCGACATTCAAAGATATTCCAAATGAAGATATTGCCAACTTTCAAAAAGCAATAGAAGATATTGAAAAGGAACAAAACAACCTGTCTCCCGTCGAATGGTCAGCATTTGAAACCCTAAGAGATAATTATCATAATGGCAATTTTGTTTCAAATGGAAGTATTGACAGCATCAACATACTCAAAAATTCCTTGCCAAGCCACAGCAAACACCGGCTTTTACAGAAAGTGCATTTACCAAACTTTATAAAATTATGTGAGAAATATTTCAAGCCGGAAGCAATAACAAATACAATACTTTCTGAAACATTTTCGAACTCGGACAAACAAAATGCTATTCCAACCTTTCAGCCGCCGACTTTTCAACCAATTTTTCAGCCTCCTGTTAATCCGGAAATAACATCGTCGGAACCGGTTGTTGAGAATCCCATTATCAATCCTGAAGAATCCAATAATGACCCTGTTATTTCTGCAACTAAAAGAAAAGGAAACAATAAACAGCTAATTCTTATTATTGCTGTTATTGCTCTCTTAATCGGAGGTTGGCAAATATATAAAAATTGGGATACTGTGAGTAACTGGGAACCGATTAGCAAATTATTAGGAAAAACAAAAACAACAGTACCGAATGATTCCACAAATATTAACCCTCTTGTCGGTAAGTGGAAAGGCATATTAAATAATGAAGCGGCTACGCTTGAATTTCTGTGCATTGATACAGTTGGTAATATAAAGGCACAAATCTTTTTTCCCGAAAATAAACCGGATACGTTGAAATTGAGCGGTACAAAAGATGAATATTTAATTGACTTGAAAAATGAAACCGGAAAATATTCAGGGCTATTACAGCGAGACAGTTCTGTCTATTCCGGCACGTTTTACGATAAAAATACCGGAGTATCGTCTAATTTCAGTTTCAGAAATCCTAAAATAGCAATTGATTCTCTTACAGAAAATACAGCGGTCGATACTGCTTATGTTGCAGAACAAGCCAAAGATTCGACTAGAATTGCTCCAATACCACAGGAAAGAGGGAAGACTGATATACATCCCGTAACCCAAACTCAAAAAATAATTCAAAAAAATAATTCGTTCGATAATAATGCTAATTCAATTACAACAAACAGCAATACTGTTACACCAACCGTCCAACCTCAGCTCCAAACCTTCACCACTTCCAATTTTACCAAAATCGGTAACGCTGCACTTAGAAATTACGGCGGCAAAACTTTTTATGGAGATATAAATATAACAAACGGTTTCCGCTTTACCGTAAGTAGCACAACTGCCAGAACAGCTACTTTCTGTATCGTATATCGTTCCGATAATCGTAATGGCAAATTAGTTATTAATGGTGTGACGCAAATCATCAGTTTCTCTTCAACAAATTGGGCTTGGGGAACAAAAACTGTTCAAGTTTCACTGCAACAAGGAACAAATACAATTGAATTTTATGGCGGCTATCCGACAAGTAATGATTGGTCACCGGATATAGCAGAGATAACGGTTACAACAAACAGCAATACTGTTACACCAACCATACAATCTCAGCCTCAAACCTTCACCACTTCCAATTATACAAGAATAGGAAAAGCTACATTACTGAATTACGGTGGTAAAAATTATATTGGCGATATTAATACAACAAACGGTTTCCAATTTACCGTAAATAGCAGTAGCACCATAACTGCCACTTTCGGTATTGTGTATCGCACAGACCCAAATCGGGGAGGTAAATTGATTGTAAATAATTATATGCAAAACATAATGTTTGACAGAACAGGTTGGTCGTTTTGGGGAACAAAAACAATTCAAGTATCCTTGCGGCAGGGAGCTAACACCATTCAATTTTATGGCGGCTTTCCGAATAGTAGTGATTATGCGCCAGATATAGCAGAGATAACAATTAAATAAAATTTCAAAAATAAAATTTTATGAATCAAAGTTTTAGAAAATTAGTCCTTACGAGTTTAGCAATGGTAGCAATCTTTGTATCTAATCATTGGTACTACTTGGAATCCGGAAATTTCAGTTACCATAGTGTAAAATATATGGCATATACTGTTCATTGCGTTGCGAAATAATAAGGTGTATCACCTAAAATCCTAAAAAATAGGCATAAATTTTTATAACAATGATATCAAATTCAGATTTACAAAAATGGCAAACAGCCGTTAACGGCATCAATGAGTCGGGACAAAAAGAATTGACCGGCGAGGAATGGTCTGCGTTAATGACATTAAACAACAGTTTGCAAAACAGCAATTTTGAGTCGGACGAAAGTCGCCACGCTTTCAATTTACTCAAAAATAATTTGAGTCGATATAGTGATAATCAAATTTTACAAATACACTTGCAGAACTTTATCATTTTGTGCGAACAGTATTTTACGAATAAAAGTGAATCTTCAGAGCCGCAAGTACCACCACCTACACTGTCACCCAAAGTGAATCCACAATCCCAGTCGGCTACGCCTTCACCAACATTCGGAAACATACCGAGTGAAGATACTGCCAACTGGCAAAAAGCCATACAAGGCGTTGAGGCAAAACAAAACAATCTGTCGCCTGAAGAATGGTCAGCATTTGCGATATTGAAAACAAATTATATCAACGGCAATTGGGGGTCAGGCGAAAATGATAGTAATATTCAGATTCTCAAAAAAGCTTTACCGCATCTTAGCACACACAGACTTTTGCAAATTCACCTGAAAAATTTTATCACCTTGTGTAACCAATATTTCAAAACTAATGGACAAACAATCTCTCGTGCAGCTAATCCAACTACTCGGTTGGCGGGAACTGCAAATTCAAATACTAGGAAAATAAAGAGAGGAAACAATAAAACTTTGATTTTCATTATTGCTGCGTTGGTAGTCGGTTTTTTTACTTATACTCATTGGGATTCTGTTAAAGGGAAACTTGGAATAAAGACAGCGGAAATAGAAACTATTCGCGTTGATGATAAAATTGATGCGACCACCGACTTAGGAGTGGTAATTAACGGGGTAAAATGGGCAACTCGCAATATAGATAAACCCGGTACTTTTGCCTCTACACCTGAAAGCGCAGGGATGTTTTACCAATGGAACAGAAAAATAGGTTGGTCTGCTTCTGACTCGCTTGTAAATTCTAACGGTGGTACTGAATGGGATAATTCTGCTGCTGATGGCTTAGAATGGTTATCCGAAAATGACCCAAGTCCTTCGGGTTGGCAAGTACCAACGTTTGATGAAATACGAACCCTCTTTGATATAACAAAAGTGGCAAGTGAATGGACAAAACTAAATGGTGTGTATGGCAGACAATTTACAGATAAAGCCACTGGCAAATTCATGTTTCTGCCGGCAGTTGGACAACGATCAGGTAACAATGGCAGCATGTTTATGTCTGGCGGTGGCTTTTATTGGAGCGCTACGGCTTATCGTTGGAGAGATGACAAAATGGCTTTTATACTTTTTTTCACACTCGTAAGAATGGATGCAGACGCCCTCAGCCACTATAGTAACGGGAACCTTGTCCGTTCTGTTGCAAACACTGAAAATGTTAAAGTTAAAGACATTGAATGGAACAGCCAGATTCAACAAACAGAACAAAGGTCTACAAATTCACAAGTAAATTCAAATAGTTATTCAGACGATAACAATGTTTCATTAGCGCTTTCTACTCGTCTTTTAACTGAAGATGATTTAAACGGCATATCTAAACGGAAACTGCGAATCCTGCGTAATGAAATTTATGCCCGACATGGTTACTTTTTCAAATCAAAAGATTTACGTGATTATTACTCTGCAAAGGATTGGTATCATCCTCAATACAATGATGTTTCAAATTTATTAAATACAATAGAAAAGAGAAATGTTGCCTTTATACAAAGACACGAGTAAAATATAATATTATCAATTTATAAAAGTTGCGCCCGACACGTATCAGGGATAAAAAAATGTTTAGTAGAGTAAAAACAATTTTGTTCAGTCCCAAAGAGGAATGGCAAGTGATTGAAGCAGAAAATCCGTCCCATGCGAATGTATTACTGTATTTATTAATATTGGCGCTAATACCGGCGGTTGCGGTTTTTGTATATTATTGGATGCAGTGGAATTCAGGAATTTCAAAAGCTACTGAAGACGCAATCAGAATTGCTGGTGGCAACGAATATCTAAAAGCCCAATTGGCAGAAACTTTAGCAAGAATAAAAGCAAGTAACCCATTTAATTTAACAATGGGACTTATTCCTGCTGTCCAGTATTTTGTAACTATCGTGGGTGGAGTTTATGCTGCTGCAGCAGTTATCAACGCACTATCCGATCAATTCGGCGTGTCAAAAAATTTCGACCGTACGTTTTCTTTAGTGACATATTCTTATACACCGCTCTGTGTTGCAGGAATACTTTATATTTGGCTTCCTCTTGCGTGGCTTGTTCCACTTTTGGGACTTTACGGAATTTACCTGCTCTATCTTGGTGTCAATCCGCTAATAAAACCTGCAGCTGAAAAGCAAATAGGGTATATTATAATGGCATTAATTGTCACACTGTTAGCTTATGTAATTGTTTCTAAAATAGTACCAATAATAACCAATGAAATATACAGTTCTATAGTTACAGCGAATCAACCGAGTCCTGATATTAAACCATAGTTTGGCAAGAAATTTTCAATCATAAAATACCTGTAGGAAAATCCTTCACATAAAAAGCCTGACTGATTTATTATCAATTAGGCTTTTATTTTTATTGTGCCTAAACGCCTTATTTTTTCAGGTCTTTATTTAGGGTCTGCTGATTTATTCATAAAACTTTGATATAAAATAAAAAAGGCGAACATTTGAATAAAAAAAGTGCAAGGAAAAATGAAAAAAGAGCGAAAAAGTCGTGCATTTAATCCACGCTACGAGAGTCCGCGACAGTTGGAATTGGGAGGAGGTTTTGAGACGCCGTTTTCTAAGGCATTAAATCCACGCAACCGGTGGGTAGTTTTAGCAAGGTTTATACCATGGGATGAGCTATATTCCCAATGCCGGCAACAATTTGTCAATACGGGAGCAGAACGTCCTGCGTTGAATCCGCGGATTGTGATAGGATCTCTGATAATCAAGTACCTGTTGAATCTTGACGACAGGGAAACGGTAACTCAGATATCAGAAAACGTGTATATGCAGTATTTCTTGGGGTATTCGAGTTTCATAGATGAAGAACCATTCGATGCCTCATTGTTTGTAGATTTTCGGAAAATGCTTGGTATG
>Ga0123354_10006356_pt1 | contig 17530 bp, 13 predicted proteins | sample TergutLab28metaG_2_FD_97872 | JGI IMG/M metagenome (GOLD analysis project Ga0123354, IMG submission 97872) | Labiotermes labralis P4 segment gut microbial communities from Petit-Saut dam, French Guiana - Lab288 P4 | ecosystem: Host-associated > Arthropoda: Insects > Digestive system > Gut ...
AAGCCAGCAGATATGCCATATTTGCAGGGGGTAGCCGGGGGCCGTGATGTAGACGATCGCCAGCGGAACCGCCCCGACAAAGAGACAAAGCGCGGCGATTTTGGGTTTGCGGATGAGGAACGCCACGCATCCGGCCAGGGGGAACAGCCAAAACCAGGTATCTTTGGGATTTCCCCAGAAACCGAAAAAGGAGGCGAATTTCAAGGCCACGCCGATAAAGTGCAGCACCATGTCTCTGGGAAGGTGCGAGCTGCTAAGCTGATACGCGAGACTCGGCCGGACAAACCAGGTAAAGACGGGAAGCGCCGTCAAAATGGTAACAATGCAGAACGTGGCGAATTGCGCGAAGGAGAAGGGTGAGGATTGTCGTATGAATTGTTTGAAGGAGAAGGGCAGTGAGGCTTGCCGTATCAGGAAAAACGCCAGAACAAGCCCTTGCGCGATGACCAGATGGAACGTCAGATAGTGGATCCAGAAGAGTAGAAAATTGATGCCGCAAAGCCAGACAAGATCACGCCAGCGTCCTTTCCGCACCAGACGGATAATGAACAGACAGGTGAGCAGAAAAAGGGTGGAGAACATGCTGTATGGGCGAACATACCGCGACAGCACAAGATGCAAGACATTTACGCTCAAAAACGCCGACGCAATGAGCGCCGTGCCTTCGTCCAAGAGTTCCCGCGTGACGCGATACAGGAGATAAAGCGCGCCCACGCCAAAAAGAGCGGACAAAAATCGCAAAGCGGCGTCGCTTGAGCTTATGGCCAGCACGGTTTTAATGAGAAGATAAAAGAGCGGCGGATGCGTCTCCTGGGACGAACACAGATCAAAAATATACGAGAGATTGTGGTGCGCCGCCATCGGCACGAGCATCTCATCCCATTCGAGCGCCCGCGCGCCCAGCGAATAGAATCGGAGAAACGCGCCGACAAGAAGAATGACCGCAAGCGGCAGCCAGGCGGGAAACCGGTCTGCGAAAGACCGGGCCGGGGCCGGGGCGGAAACCGCTTGCGCGTCTTTTGCGCGGAGGGCCGCCTGCGCCTGGGAAACCTCCGGCGGCTTGCTTTTCAGGTTTTTTTTCTTTTTCCGGGAAGAGGGTGGCATCAGGTTATTTCCTTTCCATTTGCGGCGCCGCGGCGCCCCAGGCATTGGCAGGGGTTGTGGCTTCCGCGTGAGCCACGGTCACGTGCAGTCCTTGGAAAACGAGGGTTCGCCGGTTGTCGCCAAAGTATCTGGCCGTATTGTCCGCGCAATACATCCGCACGAGAAAAACAAGCTGCTTGAAGGGTGTTTCCCGGGAAAACCGGGCTTGAAAGATGCGGTTGCCGTCAGGCCCCTCGCTTCCACCGATCCGCACCGGAACTTCATTGTCGAAGCGGACAAAAAGATCGATACGACTGCCGATTCCCTCATTGAGATAGTTGCACGCCACCAAAAACTGCATCGGCTTGTCGGAAATGGCATTGTTGAAAAGAAATTCAAAAAAGCCGGGCACGTTATTTTGCGTGGCGACCACTCCCCCCTCAAGGGCGCGCAGCCGCGTGAGGATCGGATACTTTGTATTGATGGAAAACCCCGGGACGACCGTCACATTGCTGAGCCTTAACACGCGGCTGTAAAATTCCCTGGGCGACGCCTGGAAACTGAAGTTCGCCGGCAGCGCGTCAATGGTCGTGACCGATTGCCGGTCCACCTTGAAGGTATAGACGGTGACATTGGACGTTTGCGCAACTTTTCCAAGTTCCCCCATCATTCCACGGACGTAGGGCTCTCCCGCCTTGTGGTCCTCCGCGTCGCCCCCGGAAATGAATTGCAGCGTAAGGGGGGCGCTGCCCGGCTCAAGGCTTTGCAGCTTCAAGGGATTGGGCGGGGTTTGGTCCAGATACCAGGACATGGCGCCGATGGGCAACGGCAGGGCGGCTTCCGCGATCAGCGCGCCGGGTTCGAGCAGGGGCCGCAAATGATCGAGCATGGTCCTGAAGTCGTCGCGCCGCTCCGGGTGTGGCGCGAGACTAGCGACCGCCCCTCCGGGATTGTCCCGCCAGTAGGGGCTCCACTGCGACGCGATAGGCTGGAAAATGAGGATGAGCAGCGCGCCCCCAAACGCAAGCACAGAGGCGATCGCGCGCGGCCAGGGCAGCCAGGACAAAGCCATGGCGGCAAAGAGGGACAAAAACGGCGTGGTCCAGGCCGTATGCCATGCTTCGAGGCGATAGCCGGGGGACATGATCATGATGATGACCAGCGGTATCGCGCCAAAGAAAAAACTGAGGGCGGCGGCCTTGGGCTTTCGAAAGCAAAATATCACGAACCCGGCCAGGGGCGCCCAGCCAAGGAGATTCTCCCAGAAGGAGCCGGTGAAAAAGATGAAGGAAGACGCGAGCCGCACGTCGCGGATGACGTCGCCCAGCGTATTCAGCAGCCAGGCGGGACGATGCTGGCTGGCGATCTGATGCGCAAGACTCGGCAGATAAAACCAGACGTAAATGGGGATGGCGGTGAGCAGGGTGGCGACACAAAAGACAAGGAACTGCCGCAGCGTGAAGCGAAACGATTTGACAAAGAGGCAAAACGCCAGAACAGCCGCTTGGGCAGCCGCCATGCAGAATGTCAAATAATGCAGCCAAAAAAGGAAGACATTGACGCAACACAAAAAAACAAGATATCGCCAGGCTCCTCTTTTGATGAGGAGCAGAAGCGACCAGCCGGCAATCAGAAAAAGAAAAATTTGCAGACTGTAGGGGCGAATTTCTGAAGATATCGTGATATGCATCAGATTGATGCTGAAAAACGCCGACGCCAGCAATGCCGTTTTCTCGTCGATAAATTCAAGCACAATGCGATACAGAAGATAAATGGAAAGAGAACCGAAAACAGCGGATAAAAATCGCAGCGCCACATCGCTTTTGCCGAACAGCAGGACAGCTTTTGTGAGAAGATAAAAAAGCGGCGGATGCATTTCCTCCGTCGAACAGTAGTCAAAGATATATCGAAGGCTATGGTGCGAGGTCAGGGGCACAAGGATTTCATCCCACCGGAGCGGATTGACGTCCAGGTGGTAAAAACGCAGAAACGCGCCCACAAACAGAATAAGGAGAAGAGGCAGCCTGGCGGCGTACCGTTTCAGAGGAGCGGGGAGCATGGGCTTAGCGGGGAACATGGCGTGGCCCCCGCGTTTTTTTTCTCTGGTTGCGAAAACGCCGCATCAGCTCATTTCCTTGATCCAGACGCGCAGCGGTTCTTCGATGATGGCGCGTATCTCGCCAAGGCGCTCCCTACTCTCGGCCTCAAAGCGCAGCACCAGCGACGGCTGGGTGTTGGAGGCCCGGATAAGGCCCCAGCCGTCCGGAAACACGATGCGGGCGCCGTCCACGTCGATCATCTCAAAGCGCCCCCTGAACGCATCCTGGGCGCGCTTGACCACGGCGAACTTGATGGTGTCAGGGCAATCAAAACGGATCTCGGGGGTGTTGAACGTCCTGGGCCAGTCGGCCAAAAGCGACCCGGCGTTGCATTCGGGATGGCGGTCGAGCGCCTCGAGGAAACGAAGCGCGGCGTAGGTGGCGTCGTCAAAGCCGAAATAGCGATCCGCAAAGAACATGTGGCCACTCATTTCTCCGGCCAGAAGCGCGCCGGTCTCGCGCATTCTGGCTTTAATAAGCGAGTGCCCCGTGGCCCCCATGATGGGATTTCCGCCGTGGGCTTTTATGTCGTTATAGGTCAGGTGCGAACATTTGACCTCGCCGATGATGACGGCTCCGGGGCGCTCCCGCAAGACCTCGCGGGCGTAGATGGCCAAAAGTTGGTCGCCGAATAGGAGCCGGCCTTGCTCGTCCGCCACGCCAAGCCTGTCGCCGTCTCCGTCCAGGCCGATGCCGCAGGCCGCGCGCTCGCTCGCCACACGGGCGATGAGATCAGCCATGTTGCGCTCCTCCACCGGGTCCGGATGGTGATTGGGGAACCTGCCGTCAGGCTCGCAATAGAGCGCGACAACCTCGGCGCCGATCCGCTTAAGCGCCTCCACGGTGACAGGGCCGCCCGCGCCGTTGCCGCCGTCCACCACCACCTTGAGAGGCCTTGAGAGCCTGATCTGGCTGGTCAGGGCCGTAACATAGGCGGGCTTCACGTCGTGAACGCTCACCATGCCCTTGCCCGTGGGGAACGCCCCGGCGGCCATGATGCGGTACAGTTCCTGAATGTCGTCGCCATGAATGGTGGAGTGGCCGGCTATGACTTTAAACCCGTTGAACTGCGGGGGATTGTGGCTGGCCGTGACCATGACTCCGGCGTCCAGCCCCAGGTGCTTGGCCGCGAAATAACACATGGGCGTGGAGACCATGCCGAGGTGCACGACATCCACGCCGGCGCCGGCCATTCCCGCAATGAGCCTTTGCGCATACTCGGGGGAGGAGAGGCGGGCGTCATGGCCGACCACCGCCCGGCTGTAGCCGCGTTTTTGCAGGAAAGCGCCGCAGGCGCGGCCAAAGACTTCCACCCATTCGGGGTCAAAGTCCTTGTCGACAATGCCCCGAATATCGTAGGCACGAAAACTGTCTGGCGAAAGCGGCTTCATCGGTTCAATGTCCGTTTTACAGGGGAGAGTGGTTCAATGAATTGGGACTGGGAAAAATTGCAGGACAAGCGGCAGGACAGGTCCATGTCCGGTCCGGACTTGAAAAACCTGGGCGAGGGGCTAAAGCGCATGACAAAGTTCCGCATCCCCGGCGGACCGAAGTTGATTATCGCGATCATAGCGCTTCTCTGGCTAGCCTCCGGCATCTATACTGTGGGGCCCGGCGAACTGGGCGTGGTTCAGCGCTTCGGGGCCTACAACCGCACCACCGGACCGGGGCCGCATTATCACATTCCCTTCCCGGTGGAAAGTGTGCAAACCCCGAACGTCGCGGAAATCCGCAAGGTGGAGGTGGGCTACAAAACCCTGGGGCAGCGGGCGGACGGCAACTACCAGTACAAGGATGTTCCCGAGGAAGCCCTGGTGCTGACAGGCGACGAGAACATCATAAGCGTGCAGATAATCACCCAATATCAGATCAGCGATCCGGTGAAGTGGCTCTTTAGGGTGCAAAGGCCAGACGAAACCGTGAAGGCCGCGACAGAGGCGGCCCTGCGGGAGGTCATCGGCAACAAAAGCATCGACAGCGCCCTGACCACCGGCAAGCTGGAAATCCAGAAGACCACCAAGGAACTCCTGCAATCCATCCTGGACCGCTACAACACCGGCGTCACCGTGGTGGCGGTGCAGTTGCAGGACGTGCACCCGCCCCAGGCGGTCATGGACGCGTTCAAGGACGTGGCCAGCGCCCAGGAGGATAAAAACAAGAGCATCAACGAAGCCGAGGCCTACCGGAACGATCTTTTGCCCAGAGCCAGGGGCGAGGCCGCGGCCACGGTGAACGCGGCCCAGGCCTACTCCGAACAGGTGACCCGCCGGGCCACGGGCGAGGCCTCCAGATTCCTGGCGGTTTTGGCCGAGTACAACAAGGCCAAGGATATCACTCGAAGCCGCATGTACCTGGAGACCATGGAGAACATCTTCGCCAATCCGAAACTGGAAAAGATCATCATCGGAAGCGATGCGCTCAAACAGTCGGTACCCTACCTGCCGCTCGACCGCAAATAAGCAAAGGAAAAGTTCATGAAACGTCTCGCTGTTCTGGCTGTTGTCGGCGTCATTGCGTTACTGATCCTTTCGCAGGCGTTTTTTACCGTGGATGAAACCCAGAAGGCCATTGTTTTGCAAATGGGAAAACCCGTGCGCGACACGGTGGGGCCGGGCTTGCACCTGAAATGGCCGTTCGTGGAGAGCGTGGTGTACATTGACTCCCGGGTGCTCACCTATGAGACGACCAAGGCCGAAGTGCTCACCAAAGACAAGCAGAACCTTGTCGTGGACAATTTCGCCAAGTTTCGCATCAGTGATCCTCTGCAGTTCTACCGGACGCTGGGCACGGTCGAACGGGCCAAAACCCGCCTGGACGATCTGGTCTACGCCGAGGTGCGGGTGGCCATAGGCAATTATTCCATGAAAGAGGTGGTTTCCTCGCGCCGGGCCGAGATCATGGCCCTGGTCACCGGCAATGTGAACAAAACAGTGAAGGAATTCGGCCTGGAGCTTGTGGATGTGCGCATCAAACGCACAGACCTCCCGCCCCAGAACGAGCAGGCCATTTTCGGCCGCATGAAGGCTGAACGCGAACGCGACGCCAAACGGTACCGTTCCGAAGGAGTTGAAGAGGCGGCCAAGATCACCTCCGAGGCCGACAAGGAACGCACGATCATTTTGGCCGAGGCGGGCCGCGTTGCGGAAGTGACACGAGGCGAAGGCGACGCGGCCGCCACCGCGATCTACGCCAATGCGCTGGGCCAGTCGCCGGATTTCTACAGCTTCATGCGCAGCATGGAGGCCTACAAGGCGTCCCTGGCGGAAAACACCCGCGTCATCATGACCCCGGGATCGGGCTTCCTGCAATACTTGAAGTAAAAGAACAAAACGCCGTCACAAAAGAAGGGCCGTGAGGCGGGAAAACCCGCGTCATGGCCCTCCGTCGTTTTCAAGGCGCATTCAGATGATATGATTGACCAGGCCCGCCATCCTGAAAAAAAGGATGCGCATCATAATGTCCGGCTGGACAAGAGAGACGCCGACCGCGACCCAATACCTGAGTTCCCACCCCAGCCCGTAAATCAGCGCAATCATGATGGTCAGCAGTCCGTATCGTAATGACGTCTCAGCCAGCGTATTCCATTTTTGCAGCCACGGCGCGCAAGACTGCGGGGCAATGCGCTGGATGGAAAGCAGGAAGAAAAGATACGACAGGCATGCCCCGGAAATATGCCGTCCAAAATCACTGGCGATGAGCGGCAGAATCCATGGCGCACAAGCAGCGACCAAAAAGAAAAGCCGTAAGACGGGCGATGCCAACACGTCCTTTATGTTTTTGAGGGAATTGTATCCTCGGCAAATGAGCGCAAGAGGCAAAAAAGCCAAAAAAGCGCCGAATGCCGCGCTGCTGAGCGATATCGCATCATGGTAATATGGAGTGACAAACTTCAGATTATCGGAAAGACCCATTCCAATATACGAAAAAGCATTGGTATAATGAAGAAGAGCGTCAGTGTACGAAGAAACGCCGGGACAGGACAGCTTGGGATAGTATTGCCGCCATGCCGCGCAGATCGCATAACGCTGGTCCACGGTTCCTTTGAACACGTAGCCCACGGCAAGACTGGCAATAACCACCACAGCGCCGACAATGAGCCAGTGTAACAGTTTGTTCTCTCTTTTAAATGCAACCCCGAGTAAAACAAAGGGGAGTGGAAAATAAAAAAGAGCCATTTCATGAGTTAAGAATACAGCAGCATACATACAAAGGATAAGAAAAGTCGCTAAAAAAAGTTTGCATTTTTTCTTCAAAATACAAGACACCACAATATTGCATGAAATAAAAACAAAAAGTTCGACAAGGATATCCTTTCGCGCAAAAACACCTGAATCTTTTATATGAAACAAGAAATATGCTGGAGAAATGAGTACAAAAAGCGTGGTTATTCTGTCAAAACTTTTTGAGAAATATCGATAGAAAATATATGTAAGCGCGGCAATCAGGCCGATATATGCGGAAACCAGGAGATAATAAAGAGAAACATAAGGGATAATGTAAAAGAGGATCTGTCCGAGCAGCCCTCTCCGGATAAATCCGCCGGAATAGTTTATGAACAGTTCAGTCCAGGTAAAGAGATACGGAAAGTTCACTCGAGTGAGTGAATCTTGTATATGCAAGGCGCAATAGACCACATAAAAGATGACAAGACTTTTGAGAAGAAGAGGCCAGGAACGTGTTGCGTTATTCATTTGACTCACCGGCTCGCCATAACACGCTCTTCTCTCAAACGCTATATCTAATCCCCCGGCCTGGTTTCAAAAATTGCACGCCGGACACAAAACCGGACGCGCTTTCCCCGGATTTGGCGGCGGGAAAGTGAGTGATGGCGTTTGAGAGAAGAGCATGCTATCGGGGCCATGCGATGACGGATCAGGGGCGCGCGCAACGCCCAAAGGTGAAAGGCGATGGAAGACTCCCGGCGTTTCGGGTCTGTGAGCATAAAAGGATTCATTCTGTTTTATGCGCTCTATTGTATTTTACTCATCAAAGCTTCGATCACAACCTTTCTTCGCTATTTTCCCAATGGATATAGTGCAAGTGAATTGTTTATCAGCTATTCCGGAGGGTTCATTCGAAGAGGCCTCATCGGAACGATACTCTATGCGCTGTTTCCCTATGTTTCACTTCAATATCTCATCATTGTCGGATATATCACGGTCTTTGTCGTATTTCTTGTGGCTTCCTATCGCTCTTTGTCAAAAAATTTCGACATACTGACTGTATTGTTTATACTTAGCTCTCCGGCATACTTTCTCTTCCATCTTAAAGTTTCATCTGTTTTTGCCAGAAAAGATATTCTCATTCAATTTTTTGTTTTTATTTCCTATGGCATAGCCGTATGGTCTGTCTTGAATGAAAAACGCAAAATTCTTTGGCCGACATTGCTCCTGCTCAGTCTGTATATCGTTTCGTTTTTGATCCACGAGATGACTCTTTTCTATTTTCCTCTCCCGTTTGCCTTACTGGGGGTCGCTTTTCAAAGAAGAAACAAGCTTTTACACTGGGTTATTATTGGCGCCGTGGTAGTTTCCGCAAGCCTGGCTGTCGCCTATTTGTTTGGCGGCACCATTGCACAACGGAGCGCGATTTGTGCGGCCTGGCAGCGGCATTACCCGACGCTGTCGTGTGCTCCCCCGCCTGAATATGCCCCGCCCGCCCAGCAGAACTCTCCTGACTTTGTCCAACTGGGCGCCGCCGCGAATGCGATTTCGTATATTGGGGCAAACCTGGCGGATAATATCCGGTATATCATACCCTATTATCAAAACCCGGTGACGCTGGGCAGCGCGTTGTATGGCGTGCTTTTGGCGCTTTTGCCTCTTGCGTTCATCTGCGCCGGGTATAATTCCCTGCGTTCCATAAAAATTGTCGTGTCTTCTTTGATGCTGCGGATTTTCTTTTGGATTGCGGTGTGTATCCCCTGGGCTCTGGCGCTCATCGCCAACGACTTTGGGAGACATACTTCCAGCGCATGTCTTTCCTATCTCTTCTTCTTGCTCTCCATGCAACGCATCGCTCCGCAGCCTTGCCAAGATTGGCTGCGAAAACTGAATGCCCGATTTGAAAGTTCTTCACGGTATCAATGGATTATCCTTTCAGTTTTGTTGATTTACGGGTTTGGCTGGATGCTGAACCACTGGGTCCCGATCGGCAAGTCGTTCATTTCTTTGGATCCTCTGGTGCACGCCATCCTTCGCTGAATTGCCGACCGCACGTGACCTTCGGCCCGCTTGCCGCGACAGGCCGGGCCATTCCGGTCATTCTTGTTTTTTCAAGTGCAGTTTTTTGACAGTGAAAAACTCTGAGGAAGCTTCTTGCTCAATGTCAAAGTGGGGCAAGGACATAGTCTCCAGCTCGGGTATTCTCTCAATGACAAGATACAATTCTTCACTTTTGCTCAAATTGACCCCGTCTGACGTATTGAAGTAGTATATTTGATCATTATTAAAATAAGGGACCAAGTCCGCATTTTTCCAAGCATTCTGCGCCAGAACCAGAACAGGGACCGAGGGGTCTTGCGCAAAAAAGTATGTGTCAAGTTTGCCTGAAAACAAATTTTCAATCCTGTCCTTATTGAGTGCATCTCTCAAAAAAAAGACGCAGAAAAGCAATATGGCAATATAAGAAAATTTTCTACTCCCTATGGAGTAAAGCATGGTTGCCGGCAAGAGTATAAAGAGTGGAAAAACAGGCATTATATAACGGAACATCTTAAGATCGTCCGGAGCAAGGATCATGACTATAATAGTGTATGCCAATGATACTATAAAAATATATAAAGCATGTTTTTGTTCAAAAAATTTCCGCTTACGCCATATTATCAAGAACAGGAAGCAGAGTACGCATATGGCAATTACAGGATATGTAAAAAAATGATTCAACAGTGAATTTCCAATAGAAATAAAAGAAGATTTTATATTCTCAACCGCGCTTCCAAAGAGCGCGGCGGCCGCATCCGTCGTACGAGGCGAAAGATAGCCATATAAATATTTCAGATAAAAAGTTTGCGAGAAAACAATCGCAAGACATAACACAGCCATATAAAACAGTATCCCTGCCCCATCTCGTGCCTTGTTTCTGTGATAAATTGCATACAAAATAAATGGTCCGATAAAAAAGAGGGCAAAATATCCTGTAAGGAGGGTGAACACCGTAACCAATGCCAACGACATCATCAATTTGGCATTGATATACAGCGTTCCATTATAAACGACATCCCTTCTTGTGTCAAAAGTCTTAAAGAAATAATAGCAGAAAATGACAAACAGCGCCTCTTGCATTTGATAAGGACGCAAAAAGAGGGTATTTGAAATTGTGGAAGTTGACAAAAATGCGCAAAGCGTGGCTGTCGTTTGCAGCAATGGCGATTCCGGGAAGAGCAGCCTCACCAGGCGAAAGAAGAAAACAAAAGATATTGTGAAAAACAATAAATTCAGCGTCCCTCCTCTGAAAATTATTTGCTTTATATCTCCTGTATCAAGCCCTATCAAAGAGAATCGTAAAAGTGAATAATAAAGATTTGTATGAGGCGTGTCGTTGCTGCTTTGCCATAGATAGTAGACATCAGTCCATACATTATGATGGCATGTCAAGCTTATGTCTTTTGCCTCTTCTCCTGTATACATTCTGTTACTTTCATACATCCACCATGGATTATAACATGCCAATTGCACAGAGAACGCTTCGTCGATATGGAAGCTGGTTTTCTGTGCAATCCAGTAAATACGAATACCGAGAGTAAATAAATACACTACGCATAAAGCAATAAATACCCATTCTTTTGCCGAACCGGATTCTTTTATCGTAAGTGCCATCGTTATTCTTCCCTTGCTATCCGGCCAAGCGGCGCCGGACCACATCCATGAGGCTTGGCGCTCGCGCCCCTGCGGGGATATAGGCTGGCTTCCTTAGCACACTCTTCTTCCGGACGCTATCGCTCATTGCTGGCATGCCTTGCGCCCTTTCCGTAATGCACGGGAATGCGTGATGGCGTTTGAAAGAAGAGTATGCTACGGCGTACCGGGCTGTCGACGCCGGAATGATGGCGTTTTTACGAGCGCGCGCCCCCACAAGGTGACAAGGCGATGGAAAACTCCCAACGTTCCTGGTCCGCGAACGCAAAAGGATTTATCCTGTTTTACGGGTTCTATTGCATTTTCCTTATCAAAGGCGCGCTCTCGGTTTTCTCTTTCCCCAAGTCATACAGCGTGAGCGAGCTGTTCGTCAGCTATTCCGGCGGGTTCATTCGAAGAGGGCTCATCGGGACGATACTCTATGCCCTGGCTCCTTATGTTTCGCTTCCGGCCCTTGTCATTGGCGGATATATCACGCTTTTTGCCGCATTTCTCGTGATTGCCTATCGCTCTTTTTCAAAAAATTTTGACATGTTGACTGTATTCTTCGTTTTCATTTCTCCGGCATACTTTTTGTTTCATCTTAAAACTCCAGATGTCTTTGCTCGAAAAGACATTCTCATTCAATTGTTCATTTTTATTTCATACGGCACAGCCGTATCATGCATTTTGAATGACAAGCGCAAGCTTTTTTGGCCGACGCTCTTCCTGCTCAGCCTTTATACCGTTTCATTCTTGATTCACGAGATGGTTCTTTTCTATTTTCCTCTTCCCTTTGTTTTGCTGGGAGTTGCCTTCCAGAAAAGAAAGAAGCTTTTATACTGGATTTCCATCGGCATTGCGGTAGTTGCCGTGAGCTTGGCTGTGGCGTACCTGTTTCCGGGCACCCTCGAACAGCGAAATGCGATTTGCGCGGCCTGGAAGCAGTACTACCCGACATTGTCTTGTGTCCCTCTGCCTCAATTTCAGCAGGCCGGCATGCTCCATCCTGGCGAGCAGGCGAATGCGATTTCGTACATCGGGACAAATTTAGAAAATAACATCCAAGACGTTAAAACATACTACCAAAGCGTATCATCGCCTCTCAGCGCATTGTGCGGCCTGATTTTGGCGGCCTTGCCCCTTGCGTTCATCTGCCTCGGGTATAATTGCCTGCGCACGATAAAGGCCTTGTTTTCTTCTTTGCCGCTGCGAATTTTCTTCTGGATTGCGGCGTGCGTCCCCTGGATTCTGTCGCTTATCGCCACTGATTTTGGAAGACATATTTCCGGCGCGTGTTTTTCCTATCTCTTCTTCTTGCTCTCCCTGCAACGCATCGCTCCACAGCCCTGCGGAAATTGGCTGCGAAAACTGCATGCCTGGTCTGAAAATTCTTCACGCCGCCAATGGCTGGTCATTGCGCTTCTGCTGATTTACGGACTTGGCTGGAAGCTGGACCACTGGGCGCCGGTCGGCCAATCGTTCATTTCCTTTGATCCTCTGGTGCGCGGCCTTCTTCGCTAGAACAGCGAACCTCTTTTTCCATCGCTCCAAATACGCCGCGCCGCAAAAGCGTCAAAACCGGGATCCAAAGACCTTCTTTCGGAACATTCAGAATTTTTTCTCCACGATATAACGAGGACGCCGCTTCACTTCCGTATAAATCTTGGCAAGGTATTCACCGATAAGGGCAAGGCAGAAGAGTTGCACCGAGCCCAAAAACAGCATGACGACCATCATGGACGTCCAGCCGGTGACGACTTCGCCCCGCGCCCAGGCCAGGAGGGTCAAAAAAACCTCCACCAGGGCCAGCAACAATGCGCCAATGCTAAAGAGCCCGGCCAAGCGCAACGGAATGCCGCTAAAGGAGGTAATGCCCTGCCAGGCGAAAGAAAGCATCCGTTCAAGCGGGTATTTGGTCTTTCCGTATTGCCGTTCTTTGCGCGCGTATGTCACGGTATCGCTGCGAAATCCCATGGAAGGGAAAATGCCGCGCAGAAAAAGGTTGCTTTCGCCATAGTGCGCCAGCGCGTTTGCGGCGGTTTGGCTCACCAATCTGTAATCCGCGTGCTGCGGCACTATGCGCACGCCGATGCGCGCCATAAGCCTGTAGAAAAACCCGGCCGTGCCGCGTTTAAAAGAGGTGTCCGAATCCCGGTTGTCTCTCACGCCGTAGACAATGTCGCAGCCTCCGGCAAAACGCCTGAGCATTGCGGGGATGGCGTGGATGTCGTCTTGCAGATCGGCGTCCATGCTGATCAAACAATCCGCCTCGTTGCGGATTTCAAGCATGCCCGCCAGCAAGGCGTTCTGATGGCCCACGTTGCCCGCCAGCTTGAGCCCCCTGTTGTGCGGACTTAGCATGCCGCGTTCCTCGATAATGCGCCATGTGGCGTCGTGACTGCCATCGTCCACATACAGCGCAAAGCTGTCATCGCGGATGAGTCCGTCGTTTTTCAGTTTGACCAGAAATTGATCAAGCGTGTCCATTGCATGCGCAAGGCCGGCTTCCTCATTGTAGCAGGGGATGACCAGGGCAAGGCAGGGAAGGGTGCGTTCCATATGAGGATCCTGTTTTTTTAGGGATTTCTTGCACAAATCCCATTTCCTGCCAACACTCTTCTTGCCAAAACGGAAAAGGGAATGTATGCCGGACACGCCTGCCGGCCATGGAAGGGTTGTCAGGAAGGAGCGTCATGCGGGCCCTTTTCGACATCAAAGTGATCCTGCTGATCGGACTGTTCGCGGCCCTGGTGATCAAGGGCGGACAGATTTGCGCGGCGGGAGGCGGCCAGACCGTGACCCATCAGGCCACATCCGCGCCCGCTCCGGCCCCTGAGCCCCTGCCCGTCAGACCTATCGAGGAAGAATTCAGAGGAGTGAGCCCCTTGCCGGCGCTGGCCGAGCATCCGGGCCATGTCCGGAAAACGCCGCGGCCCGCCGCATCCCGCAAGCTCTCCAAAGCGCCGCTCCCCGCCAGATCCGTTGCGGCAAAGACCGCCGCGCAGTCCAAGAGGCTCGCCCAAAAGAACTAGGGCCTACGCCAGCCGCCACTTGACAATCCGCGCAAAAAAGCCGATCTGACGTTGCTTGGCATCACATTCATTGGGGGATTCCATGGGACTTGAGTTTATCAAGCCGGATACCAACTTTCATTTCCTCGGCTACCGCAAATACGCCTATATCCTGTCCGCAGTGGTCATACTGGCGGGCGTGGTGTCCCTCTTCATGAAAGGCGGCCCGGCATTTGGCGTGGACTTCGCGGGCGGCATAACCATTCAGTTGAAATTCACCAAGCACGTCACCCCGGAGGAGATCAGAAGTTCTCTGGACCGGGCCGGGCTTGAGCATCTCGCCGTGCAGCGGCTCGGGGCGGAAAAGGACAACGCGTTCCAGGTCAACGCTCCGGAAAAAGACGAATCCGTGGACCAGGTCCGCACGCAGGTTGACACGGCTTTGAAGGCCGGCTTTGGCGAAGGGACGTTTGAGGTCCAGAAACTTGACGCAGTGGGCCCCAAGGTGGGCGCGGACCTGAAAGCCGGCGCGTTAAACGCCATTTTCGTCGCGGTGCTGCTCATTTCCATCTATATTTCCGGCCGGTTCGAACAGCGCTGGCTGGTGTCGATCATCATGGCGGCGGCCTTGTGGGGGGGCACTCTCATTTTGCGTGAATTCGGCCTTTCCACGGGCTGGCTGATCTTTGGCGCGCTCATCATCACGCTCGCGTTCTGCTGGGTGCTGAAACTGAAATTCGCCCTGGGCGCTGTGGTGGCGGACATCCACGACATTGCCATCACCGTGGGCATCTTCTCCATATTCGGCCTGGAATTTGATTTGACCGTCCTGGCGGCGCTGCTCACGCTCCTTGGCTATTCGCTAAACGACACCATCATCGTCTACGACCGCATCCGCGAGCGCCTGCACCACACCAAAGGCGAACCCTTGGAGCAGGTCATCAACGCCGCCATTAACCAGACCCTTTCGCGTACGCTGCTCACGTCTTTCATCACCTTTTTCATGGTCACCGTGCTCTATTTCTTCGGGGGCAGCGCGCTCCACGAATTCTCCCTGGCCATGATGATCGGCGTCGTGACAGGCACGTACTCGTCAATCTTTGTGGCCAGCCCGATTCTTCTGGATTTCGGCGGCGGCCTTGAGGCTCTGCGCGATCAGCCCGTCACGGCGAACGCGGCGAAGGCAGTCCAGGGCGGAAAGGCGTAGATTCAATGCCCCCCGCCGGGTCAGGTGAAATGAGTCTGCTTGCTCACCTGGAAGAGCTGCGCAAGCGCCTTACGCGCATGATCATCGCGGCCCTGCTGGGCTTTTTGATCTGCTATTACTTCCACGAGACCATCCTGGAGGTAATGCTTCGGCCCCTCAAAATGGTGTTGCCCCAGACCAGCACCATCATGACCACGGAGCTGACCGAGGCCTTTTTCGTCAACATGAAGGCCGCTTTTGTGGCCGGCGTCTTTCTGGTGAGCCCCTACCTGTTCTATCAGATTTGGAGTTTCATCGCTCCCGGCCTCTACGCGCAGGAGCGCAAGCTCGCCATTCCGGTATCCGTCTTCACGGCCCTGTGTTTCGTGGCCGGAGCGTGCTTCGGCTACTTTATCGTCTTCCCGTACGGTTTCAAGTTTCTGGCCAATTACGGCGTCGGCGAAATAACGTTCAATCCCAAGCTCGCCGAATACTATTCCATGGCGCTTGGGCTCTTGTTCGCCTTCGGCATCATCTTCGAGATGCCGATCTTCATCTTCTTCCTTGCCCGTTTCGGCATTGTCAGCCATCAGTGGCTTCGGACCAAACGACGCATCGCCATAGTGATCCTCTTCATCGTGGCCGCCATCGTGTGTCCCAACCCGGACGTGGTCAGCATGTTGCTCATGGCCACGCCCATGGTGCTCCTCTATGAGATAAGCATCTGGGTGGCGTACTTCTTTGGCAAGAAACCGAAAAAGGAAGAAAATCTGCCGGCAACAACAGAAGAGGGCGAGACTCCGGCACAGACGCCAACCGCTGATGAGAATGTCACGCCAGAAAAGGACAAAACGCAAGAGAGCTAACGCTTAACCGCGTGGCCTCCCCATATCCCTCGTAGAGCGCCAAAGGCGCCTCAACCCGCATCCCGGACCCGCCGTTTTTGACGGCCAAAAGAAGAAGAAGCCTGGCCGGCTCGTGAAGCCGTGAATGGACCAGCCGCAGCCGCTTGGGCGTAAGCCTGGCCTTTTCGCACGCCACCAGCAGTTCGGAAAGCCGGTTAGCCGCAAACACCACGGCGAGGCGTCCCCTGTTGGCCAAAAGCCAACTCGCCGCCGAGATGAAATCCCAAAGCACGGCCCGCGTTTCGCCTCTGGCCCGTTCACGTCCGCCGTCCGGGCAGGGAATCCCCGTCCCCTGTCTGCGGTAAGGGGGATTGACCAGAGCCATAGTGAAGGCTTCCGCCGGAAGTTCGTCGCGGACATGGCGGATATCCAGCGTTTGCGCCCTCAAAGAATCCGCAAGCCCCAGGCGGACGGCGTTTGCCAGGGCAAAGCCGCTCATGGCCGGATCAATATCGAGACTCAAAACCTTTGCCGGAATTTCGCGCGCCGCCCCGCCAAGAAGCGCGGCGAGTCCCGCCACGCCGCACCCCGCGCCAAGATCAACCACGCGGTCATTCTTTTTGAGAGGAGCAAACGCGGCCAAAAGCAGGGGATCCAGGGAAAAACGGTAACCACCCTCGGGCTGGGCGAGCCCGGTCGGAAAGGCCTTGCGGGCGCCCCTGACCGCGCCTGTCATGTCTGTCGTCATGCCCGTTGTCATGCCGGTCGTCGGACGCAAAGCGTGTCCGGCCATGCATCAGACCTTCCTGGGAGTCCGTTTAAGCCGTCCACGCACAAACCCCAAAAGGAGCGTGGCCTCCTCCACCTTGAACGCCACGGCCAAAGCCATATAGAGCGCGGCCCAGACCGCGATAAGCGCCAGGGCCAGGTACTTGTTGCCAACCGGGGTGAGCCATGCCCCAAGCCCGATCACGAGGCTCAGCACAATGCTGACCCGGGTGGTGCGGCCCCACTCGAACCATGTCCCGGTCTTTTTGCGAAGGGCCAAGGCCAGAAGCCCTACATTGAGCCAGGACGAAAGCGACGCCGCCAGAGCCAGGCCAGCCAGAAGCCAGACGTTCACGCTTGCGGAGATCGGGGAGGCTTTGCCGGCCCAGATCGGGAACTTGAACGGAAGCACCAGGGCCGCGCCAAATATCATGTTGAAAAACATGGAGTAAAACCCCGCGCGCACCGGGGTTTTGGTGTCGTGCAGGGCGTAGAAGGCGGAGACCAGGGGGCGCACGCAGGCAAAGGCGGGTAACCCCACGCAGTAGGCCAGGAGGGCCATGGTGGTGGCGTGAGCGGCCTCGGGCGTGAACGCCCCGCGCCCGAAAAGCGCCGACACCATGGGCGCGGCCAGGGCGGCCAGCCCTGCCGTGGCGGGCAGACAGATGAAAAGCGTCAGGCGAAGCGAGGCGGACAGGGT